>JGI24890J29729_1000181_pt1 | contig 48652 bp, 61 predicted proteins | sample FreactcultureFD7_FD_29729 | JGI IMG/M metagenome (IMG submission 29729)
GAAAGAAGGGGAACTGACGCTATAGTCTCGACTTGAGAGGAAAGGTGCGGTCCTACGAGTAACGTCCATTCGAAGCAGTTTTCCCGCAGTTTCGCTAAATTGTTTCTCTCCAGCAGGTTCTGACTCGTGCTTCTTCAAGTTCAGCAATCGAAAAACTCAGTGGTCAAAGCGGTAGATAGTCTCCAGGGTCAGGAGAGAGGACGAACTTGACGACGTTGCCTCACGGTTCTTCGAATTTTTGAACTCCCGCGCTTCGCTTCGGTTCCTTCTCCTCGTCCCGCTCCGGCTTTAGTTCATCGACGCCCGTCTCCTTCGCTTATTACACGCTAGCCGACCGCGCTGTATCGATGCGCACATACCTGTACCTCTCTAAACCCGATGTTCCCTCGAGCCGCTTTCCACCCCCTCTCTCTCTCTCTCTCTCTCTATCACTTTCATATCAGACGAGGTCGGTAAATCTGCATGCCTGCGCAACCCAGAGGCAAAGCTCACCCTGCACACACGAAGCTGTTTCCCCAGCGCAAGCCACGCTCGCCCTCTCCGTCTCATGCCGTCGACACAGATTCTCAAACCGGCTCCCCTGATTCTCTCACAAACGCCAGATACGCGGCTGACGAGCGACTCGAGAAGGATTACGATACTGCTCACAAGAAGCTCGAGGAACTCGGCCTCTTGCTGAAGATCATCGTCGGCGAGTGCAAAACCAAGGGAGAAAATGAGGTGAGTCTCGAGAAGTGGGAGAGCGATTACATGAACTTGATCAGAGGTACGAGTATGAGCGAAATTGTACTCGAGGGATTCGAGAAGCATTTACACCTCGTGAAGAGAAAGGTTCCGACGGAGGAGGCCGTGAGCGCTCCCATTTTGTCTATCTACTTTCTGCTGTCACTGACAGTCTGCGGTCTATAGTTGATTGGCTGGACGGGTGTCAATACAAACTGTGTTCCGCAAGCCATCCTCGGTGATGAAAGGATTTACAAGGAACGTCCCTCGGTTCTCTCAAGATCTAGATACCCAAGCAGTTTCCTGACACTTTCCAAACCTAACAGACAATCGACGAGATTTGGTTATATGAGCTGGAGTTTCATCTGGATCGCCTCGAGATTCAGGTCGAAGGTCAAATCAAGGAGAATCGAGCGCCTTATCAAGCAGGACCCTCTGATGAACTTCGCCGTCACGCGCATCACTACTTTCAAGACTTGAAAGACGGTCGGAACTTGCTCCGTAGGAAATCTTCACGAAAGCAACGGCTCAAGACTTATCGCGAGATCTTCGTCCTTGAAGAACTCGTTCATTCTGGCCAAGCAGTTCGTTGATTTCTCTTCTCCGTATCATTGCTCTACTGATTTTGTACGGTGTACCAGGTCATCGAGGACGGTGCTCCGACGTACTTCTTCGAGGTGGTAGATGTTTTGGATCGAATCGACAAATGGACAGTGCGTAACCCTCTCTTCCGCGCATCGTCTGAAGTCATCCTTGACTGAATTTTTTGCGAGCTCCCAGCCTCCCGACTACCTCTTGCAGACCGACAATCTTGTCGCGATACAGCTTGGTAGATTCCATCCGATCGCGAGGAGGCATTTGCAGGCGGTCGACAGGGTCTGAGTCTCAGTCGGTGGATCGCAACATGCAGCAGTAGCCACGGTACCTTTATCTTAGTGGTCGTTCTCATTTGTCACCGTAGAAGCTACTCAATTTCGCAAAATGGGTTTTTTAATGCTTTTTAACGCTACTTTCTTGCCTCGCAGCTTATCTCGGAGAGAATGCCGCTCTACTATAGTAATGTCCACGAGTTCTCTCGATGACCTGCCAAGCTGGTTCCAGCCCGCTCCACGGATTTGCAAGCTCAACTAGACCCCCTCTCGCTCGACAGCTCACCGCTATCTACGTTGATTGTATGTGTCGAGACAGGATAGACAGCGTTGCGATTCATTGCTAACGGAAAGTGGGTAATAAGAAGTGAAGAGGATGCTGAGAACTGAAAAGACCAAAACGAATAGACAACGAAATCGACAAAAAAACGATAAGAGACGAGGAGAGCGGAACATCGATAGAAAGAGGAATAAGGTGCAGAACAGGAAGGGTATAATAGTGAGGTTTACAATCCATCAGAGGGAGGGGCAGGTAAGGAGCGTTCGAAGAGAGTATCGGCGTGATCGCAGAGGATTTCGACAATTTTCGCTTTCGGCCCCATGTCAGACCATTCGCGAGCTGCGACGGCAGAACGAAGGACAGTGGCTGGGGGTTGAAGTGAAGGTAAGCACGAGATCGGTGAGAAGAGAAGAACAAGACTCACGACCAAAGACGACTCCGAGATTGGCAGAAGTCATTTTGTTTTCAGTGCTCTCCAGTTGAACGCTATGCCGATAAACCGATCAGGTGATGTCACCAAGAAAGGAAAGGAGAAAGAGCGACTCACCGATGTAAATGCTGGAACAACACTCGAGCAGTTTGAAAGTGAACAGAGGGAAGTTTGTACAATGCTTTCTCGAGAGAAGCGAGTCGACCTTCGAGATCTTGTAGCTCTGTGAGAACATTGCCAGAGTCAGCGACTAGACTCAAGTGGAGAGTGAGAGCTTCACTTACCAGCAGCGGCAACGAATTCTTCATGAAGATCATGAGTAAAGAGAGGATTCGGTAACGACCGGAAGTAGTTCTTCATACAACTCGTGACGGCAGCGAGATCGTTGAACTTGTCTCGATCTTGTAGGTCAAAGTCTTGTCGACTTTCGAAATGTTGCGTAATGAGTTTTGTTTGACCCATTCCTCCCGTTTTTCGATAGATTCCTTCGTAGGTCATGCCTAGCGATGGGGGAGAGGTGACATATAAGTAGCAGTCTGACGATACAGCAGAGCAGAACGATGGAAGCATACCGTGAGCTTCGACAGCTTCGATACATTGCGTAACGACGACGGGAACTTCTCGACTCTCTGATTTCGCTTGAACGATCTGCGGGTATCCAGGAAGCGTCAGCATCAAGCTACGATATGAGACAACGAAGAGTAGCTTACGAGATCACCTCCGAAGATAGGAGGACCAGAAGGAGTGAAATTGAGAGTGTCATCTTGATTCGAAGGAGCGCTTGATCCACTCGCTTGACAACCACCTTGTAAGTATCCAGCACACTTCGCATGAGCATAGGATCCGCAGACTGTTCCACAACGATCGAGGGTTAGTTGGGAAGAATGAGAATCGTGAAAAGAGAGATCAGTAAACTCACGACCACATCTCACTTCGTTCAATCCCCACATCTTGTCACCGCAGTAGTCGCATCTCACCGGTCGAAGAATACTGACAGGTTGGAATCCATGTTGTCTCGAATTCTGATCGATCGAACCTTGTCTTGCGACAGTCGGTGATTTCGCAGAAGGAATTGGTGGAGGAGCCATAGTTTTCGTCGTTTCACTCTTGCCCTTTCCCCATTTGAACTTGTTCCGCGTTGAGGCTTCGACTGCTTCAGGTTTAGCGAATCTGAAAGAATCTCCAAGTTCGGAAGGAGAACCGATAACTCGAGCAGTTGCGAGAGGTGAACGACCAGCGTTACTACCTCCTCCTCCAGCCGAAGTCGTCGAGAGTAGACTTGCGCTACTTGGCGAATGGGCGTGACCAGGGGATCGACCATTCGTTGTCGGTGTTGGAGATGCGAGCATTCGTAGTTTACTCGTTTGACCTTGGAGAGTATCGTATTGTCTCGTCGCTTCCGAGTGCTTCTCGTGCAAGTCGGCGTTTCGGAGTTGTAGAGCTGCGTTCTCGCCGAGTAGGTCGTCGCGAGTTTGTCGGAGTTCGGCGAGTTCTCGAAGTAAGTCGTCCTTTTGTGAAACGAGTCCGTTGATCTCATCTCGGTGAACATCCTTGACCGTTTCGAGACGAGCGTTGAGCGCCTCGGCGAGTTCATCGTGAGAAGCATGAGTCGAACTTGGTCGATCCGAAGTTGACGAGATCGAACTGTAATTCGAACGAAGATCAGTCCAACGCAGACCAGAAACGAGTCCAAGGGAAATACCAAGACGTACTCATCTTTGCCCAAAGCCGCCAATTCAGCGACCTGCGCCGTCGACAACGCTACCTCTGCCCTCAATTGACTCAAATGTTTCTCCATCCCTACGACACTATTCCTCAAATCCTTCGACTGTCGCTTCAACGTCTCTTGTTGTTTCTGTTCCTGATCGACCTGAGCCAACCGTTTCGCTTGTTCGAGGAATTTAGTTCGTAAAGCTTTCATCTCTTGTTCCGCTTCCCTCCTCGCTGCGACTTCTTTATCGTACTCTTCTCGAGCCATACTGAACCCTTCAAATGCTGATCGAGATGCTCTCTACGTCACGGACTCAATCGTTCATCAGTTCCTGCGAGGAATGGATGGAGAAGCAAGAGAAGAGACGTACTCGGAATGCGTTGTATTTACTTTGTAAATCACTCATTTCCTTCTTAGTACCTTCCAACTCCCCCAACAACATCTCGACCAATTCAACATCCAATCCACTCTGTACTCCCAATCCCTCCGACTCCCTCTTCGCCAATTGAATCGATTCCCTAACTTTTCTCGCAACCTCACTTTTCGCAGGATCCCGTTCTCCCAAATCTCGTTCATCATCCTCCCCTTCTTCTTCCGAAGAATCTCCATCATCTCTTCGAACCCCTCCCGATCCATGTCTCCTAGGAGTTCTCGAAGAAGAATCTAAATGTTCTTGTTCTTCTTCCCCTTCGTCCCCCATCAGTCCATCAGCGACGATCGAAGGTAAAGCTTTTTGATGATCGAGAGAGTTCTTGGGTGAACTGGGAGTCGAGCCGATCCCGTTCAGGAAGAGTAAAGAATCGGGATCGTAGAATGACATGGAGCCGTGAAGGTTTTGACCAGAGTCTGCTGAGGGAGGGAAAGAGGTTTGTTGTGGTGGAGGAGCTGAGGGAGGTGGTGAAGTCTCGGTAGGAGGAGGAAGAGTCGGAGTGTAAGTTGTGGGAGGAGTACGACTGATTTGAGAAGAGGCGGTTTCATCGATGGAAGCTGATCTTGAAGCATTCGCGGTTGACTCCTCACTGACTGACGGTCGTCCATAGAATCCAGATCGTCGATTCGCTGATTTGTCGACACCAGAAGGGGCGGAAAGTGAACCATGTCGCGAAGTATCGAGCGGTAATTGAGGACTCAATGAACCATCTCCTCCGTACTGTCGAGGTCGGAACGCGTCTTGAGGGGGTTCCGGTGAAGTCGAGCCAACTCCTCGTGGATCGTTGAAGTAAGATTGTTCTCCCGAAGGTCTTCGACTGTTTGATGCAGAATGCTCTCTCAGTGAATTGAGACTTGGTTGACCGATGGGTCGATGGTGGTGAGAGGAAGATTGAGGGTCGGAAGAATCGTGTGGGTGATTCGAGGAGAGGGAAGAAGGGGTTCGAGAGTGGATTGTAGGAGTTGTAGAACGGGCAGAAGCGAGAGTGTTGAGAGATTGAGCGGAACCGGAAGGAGGTAGATCGATAGAAGGACTATGTCGAGGTGCGTCTCCCGGAGTGGTCTTGATTCGTCGATGAGAGGAAGAGGGATCGTTGGCTCCGTTTGCGAAGAGACCGTTCATAGGAGAAGGAGGAAGAGGTCGAATGGGGATTTGAGATTCGAACTGAGCAGGATGCGGTGGAGGATGGGAAGGATGAGGAGGTTGAGAGTATTGCTGATTGTGAGGAAGATGTGAGGTGGAATCTGGTTGATCGAAATGATTTGAACCTTGACTATCTTTACTTTTCTCTCTATCCCGGTCTCGATCCCTGTGTTCCCTCTCGCCTTTACTCCGACTACTACTCTTTGAGCTACTCCCCCCAATGACCGACCCATCTCCAGTCTTTTCTTTCCTAGCCCCTCGACTTCGTTTCGCTTCCGCATGTTTCCGTGTTCTCGCTACTCGTTCATTGTGACATGACATACACCAGATCCCTTGTGTCGTTTTCGCAAAGATCAACTCTTCAATCTTGTTCGAACAGGATCGACAGCGAAAACATTCAGCGTGATAAGATTCATCTCCTGTTCTCGCAAGAAGCCACCAATCAGCTCACGCCAAACAGATAGTAGGGATCAAGTACGAACCTGTGACGATAGCTTCATTGTGGATAGGTTTCGAGCAAACGCTGCAGATGTAAGAACAGTTCTCGCAAACTGGACTACCATCCGACAGCAGTAAGAGATTTGTATCGTGTTCGACTAGATTGTGACATTTTGCGCAACGGCTGTGAGATCGATATCACAAAGCGTCAGCGTCCACTCTATAGGGCTGCATCAACGAAGCCGAAACTCACAAGCTGTTAAGTTGCGAAATCATCAAGCAAAAAAGCGGTCAGTATCCTTCTCTATCCCGCTACAACAGAGAAAGCTCACCAATCGACACTGTACGTTCCCAACACATCGAATCAGCTTAATGGCTTAAGACACAATAGCTGAAGCGAGAGATGCGAAAGAACGTACTGAAACAAATATTTCCCAAAACTAACGACCGTATTATCTTCAGTCTCTTCCAACCCTTGTTTACAAGCTACACTCTCTTTCCTCTCTATCAGCCCATTCTAATCGCAAAACCAAAGGAGAAGAGCGAGATGAAAAACGTACCTTGACAAACGATTGGTTCAGCACCATTCCCCTCTCCTCCTAATCCTGGCGAAGATGGATTTGTCGTTGATCCTTCATTGTGGGCGTAAGAAGGAGAGTTTGGTTCGAGTGTAGATTGATAACCTGTCAGAACAGGAGGAGGGGGAGGCTCCATTTTCTTCCGTTCCTTGAGGCGAGTCGACAGGGTTTATCCGGCCTCGATACAGCTGGAGCTATTTGATGTGTCACTTGTGGTCGAGAGGGAAGGGGAAGGCTGTAGTGGTCGAGTTGTTGACGCGATTGGACCTCGTGTTCTTTGGTTTCAAAGACCCTCTCCTTCTAAACTAGCTTCCAATAGATATCTCCCCTTATCCCAATCTATCGTTGTTGATCCGACTATACGCGTAGCTCGAGGGAGAAAGAGTAGAGAGGAAAACCGAGGGGATGAGAGTATGCGTTGTCCTTTTATTGAAGGTACCTCTGAGCCCGAATGTGAACCTGCACGCGAACCGACTCCTACGTTGTTCCCTGCGAGAGTGTCGAATGAGGAGTGCTGGAGAAATGCAGCGAAGAGACAGTGGTTTCGGATTTACCGCGAGAGTTTCTTTTTTGAAGTTCTTTTGTTTAATTCTTCGCATGAGACATCGAAACGTTGACGGATTCAATTTCGTCCCGAAGATGCTTTAATCTCTCGACGAAAGTACGAGGGAGGAAAGCTTTCATCAAACGAGGAGGACAAGCGAGAAGAAAGAGGGAAACGACGAAAAGGATGTGGGCTTTATCAAAAATTTGTCAGTGTAAAAAGGAGAGAGTGTTAGGAGTGTACAAATAAACAGATAGTATCAACAACGAGAGAGAGAGAGGGAAGGAATCACAAACAGAAACGAGTAGCCAACGGGGGAGAGAGAGAGAGGAAAAAATATCGAAATGTTTTCGGTTTTGTTGACGAACGACCAGCGACGATGAATTGAGCGAGGTGTCTAGTATTGTGAGTTGGGTGAATCGACGAGAGCTCCAGGTGAAATCTTTGCGTCTTCGGCCATTGCGCTCTTGAGTGCTTGACGAGCCGCTTCTTGACAAGTAGCTTTCAACTTCATCCTAAAAAAAGTCAAACCCCCCCACAAACCACATTCGTTAGCAACCCAATACCTTAACTCGAGCTTTGAGAGAAAAAGAGAGAGGGGTGAGGAACTTACTCTGAACAAAGTCCATCTAAATCGAATTCGTATTTCTCTCCTTCTTTCATACCATAAGGACAATTCGGTTGTCCAATGAATTCCAATTTTTGTTTCCCTTCGGTACTCGGTGGCATCGGTAAGAATTCAGTGAGCGGTGAAGGACTCTTGATGAATTGTTTAAACTGTTCTTGAGAAGCAGGAGAATGGATATCCAATCCATGGTTGTTGAACAAGGCGTCGAAATCGGCGAGAGTCGCGAGGGATGCTGATGGTAAAGCGAGATCCGCCAAGGGGTCACGGTAGGACGCGAAGAGGTCGGGAGCGGTTGAAGAGGGAGGTGTAGTGACGGAGGAAGAGGAAGCGGCGGTTGAAGGGGAAATAGGGGAATTCGAGGCGGAGAGTGACGGGGGTGCGGTGAGGGAATTGAGGAACAAGTTGTCGGCGAAAGCGGAGGTGGAGAAATCGGGGATTGAGGTTGAAGGGTATGAGGTCGAATCGTAGGAAGTGTGAGTGGAGGAAGTGGTGGGGTGTGAGACTGGTAATTCGAAGGAAGAGTTGTCGAAGGAGAATGAAGTGTTTGCCTCGTCGAGGGAAAGTGGAGAAGTGGAGGTTGCGGGTTGAGAAGCTGAGGAGGAGGTTGAGGAAGGTTTATCTTGGAAAGTGGAGGAAGTTGGCATAGTGGAGGAATTGTTGACATCCTTGTCGTAACTGAAGGAGAAGGCTGATTCGAATACTTTCAATCGTTCATTCTCACTCTTGAGCCTGTGAGCCATCGCAAGAGTGGAGTGAGTTCAAGGGAAAGCGGTTGACATTCGGGAGAAAAGACTCACTGTTGTAGTAGTTGTTTCAAAGCAGAGTTTTCTGATTCAGTATCATTCGCACGCTGTTCGAGTGCTCCAACTTTATCCTCCAAATCTTTGAGGTGTTTCTCCTTGCGTTCCCTGAAATTCCTCTGCGCTTGTCGGTTTTGCGCTTTCCTCTTCTCGCTAGTCTTCTTTCCCCCTCTCTTTCCATCTTCATCGTCTTCCGGTGAAGCACCTGTGAGCAAAGCGCGCAAATACGAGTCAGCGAGGGAGCGCGAGGACCGGTAAGAGAACTCTGAATTCAACTCACTCCTCGTGATTTCTCCATCGATTCCATCTGGATGAGAATGGTGAGGTAGAGGAGCAGTTGATTTGCCATGAGAAGATCTCCTATCCTTGATCGCAATCGTACTAGTCTCGCCATTCTTCCTCTTGTCATGTGAGATGGTTTGATGACTCGACGACAAGTCTCCTCCTGCACCCGTTGATCTTCTCTGCTGCTTCGAGTTGTTCTGACCATCGTGTGAGGATGAAGGGGAAGCACCCGAGTCACTAGTGAGTTCAGGTGAGGAAGGGGATTGTCCTGTTTGTCCTCCGATTCCTCCTCCGAGAGTAGTTCCGAATTGATCCAATTGAGGGAGTTGAGTACCGTATACTGACAGGTCTTGAGGGTATTTCGATTGTGGACCATCTAGGAATGAAGAGAGTGAAGCGAGGTCTAGTGCAAGAGAGAGTGTTTCGGGTTAGCGAGAGAAAGGGGAAGGGGAAGAGAGTGGAGGAGAGAAAACGCACAATCATCTTGAGAAGTGTTTGACAAGAAGTCTGGTGCTTGCCAATCTAATCCGCTCATCTTGACAGAGCTAGTTCGATATTCGTGATTGAGTGGGAAGAAGGAGAGGGAACTTTTTCGTTTTGCTGATCAAGCGAAATCGTGGGTCGCATTTATTCACTCGCACCTCGCTTGCCTCGCAATTCTATACGAATGAAACTGAGAGTGAGCCTGACTATTCAGCTCAGATCGAAGTGAACGCCTCCGAGACTCTCGCAAAATTAGCGAAATTCGAAAGTCTCACTCTCGCAGCCCACTCCACTCCTCTTTCCCACTTCCTCTCTCACACAACTCTACGATCCCTCTCAAGGCAGACCACACTTCCCTCAACTCAAGGCCATATGCGCCTCACTCGCCTAACGTCCCCTCTCTCCCCCTTCATCGATTCCGCCCCCTCATCTCACCAGACCGATCCGATCTACTCTCCCTCCCTCTCACAAGATTACCCAAAAGAACTCAAAGAGTACATATTGAACACGATGCAGCAACAACAACAACAGAGGGGACAAGCAGTCATGTTACAAGATGGAGGGAATCAGTGGCCTGCTCCTTATCCTTATCCTCCTGACGATTCACCGGACGATGGAGGAGGAGGAGGAGGGAATTATCCAACATCATTCCCTAATCCTAGAAGGGATAGTGATGCTGTACGTCTCTCACTTGTCACTACTAAGAGATGATTTCGAATCTGACCCCTTTACTTCTTTGCCGAGGGATTGCTCAGACTCTAGCGATAGTGATTCCATTAATCGTGGTTCTCACTACTCTACTGTTCCTCATCTTCTTGTTGATCATCTTGTTATTGAGGAGGAGGAGAGGGATCGAGTTGAGTGACGAAGGAGGTCCGACAAATTTGGAGAGGGAGGATTTGATCGATGGTGAAGGCGGATTCGAGGGAGTCGAAGCGAGGTGGCTGGAGGAAGTAGAAGAGGGAACGAGAATAGGTTACCAACGTGGCAAAGGTGAGTCGCAAATTCTTGACGCATCTTACGTTTCGCAAGTACTGATACGAAGGAAGTGTCGATTTTCACAGATTGGCAAACTCAATACCCACCCAACTCTCAACCTACCGAAATCACCCTTTCACAATTCCTCTCGATTCAAGAAAAAGGAGTCTCTGCATGGTCGTTCGAACCAGATTACGAATCGAACCCAGCCTTAATCGTCCAATCTCGAACAGAGATTACTTTCCTCTCTGATGGATCCGGAATGGCTCCCGAGGAAGGAGGAGGGTGTTGTGTGCAGAGTAACTTGCCACTACCGAAATTGAACGAGGTGTATTATTGGGAGTGTAAAATGTTTGAGAAACCTCAAGCGACGAATATTTCAATTGGATTGGCGACTAAACCTTATCCTAGTTTCAGGTTGCCAGGTGAGTTCATCTCGATCTGTTCGTATCCTTCGCGAGGTAGTTTGCTGATACAAGCTTTGTGAGGTTTCACAGGTTGGAATCGATTCTCAGTTGGATATCATTCTTCCGACGGATTCAAATCGCACAACTTTCCCTTTACCTCTACCTCCTACGGCCCTCCCTTACTAGAAGGGGACACGCTCGGAGTAGGCTACCGACCTCGAACCGGAACTGTATTCTTTACTCGAAACGGCAAGAAATTAGAAGACGCTTTCATCGGATTCAACAAACACAACCTATTCCCTACGGTCGGAGCCGATTCCGCTTGTTCGATCCACGTCAATTTAGGTCAAGCAGGGTTCGTGTTCATCGAAGCGAACGTCAAGAAATGGGGACTTGCACCAATGATGGGAACTCTGGCACCTCCTCCTGCTTATGGAAGTGAGAGGGGATCAATCTTACTTGAATCGGCGGCGGTCAGAGCTGGAGAAGGATCTTCAAACCCTTCACCACCTACGAGAAGACCACCCCCTTCGTCTTCTTCGAGACTCTTACCTCATGCACCTCCTTCGACTTCTACAAGATCGAGACATCGAAGTCGACGTCCCGACCCTTCCTCCTCCTCCTTACCACCAACCGCAGCAGGTGCCGCATCAGCTCTCGCTTCCCCTTCCCAACCCATTCGACCTTCTCCCCTGCGACATTCTCGACACGCCTCAAACCTCTCAACCGCTTCTTCTTCAAACATCCCCATCTCCTCTCCCTCCTCACACTCACCATCTCATTCCGCCGGTGAAGAAGTCGCTCAAGAAGACGACGAAGGGATCCACAACCCACCTACCCCAGGTCTACTCGATATCTCTTTGCATTCGATTCATCGATTCCCTAATCGACCCGAAGAGGATGACAGCGATTCTGAAGAACGGGATAGAAGTGAGGGAAGTGAAAGTGAGGAAGAGATTGAACCTGAACGGAATTTGGAACAACGATTATTGAGGGAAGTTGCGAGAGAGAGAGGGGAAACTGATAGTACTAGAAGTGTTTCTCCTCCAGCTTATCATCCGATTGATCCACATGTACGTCCTTTCTTCTCTCTATCTTCCGTGATCTCGAGAACTGATGAGAAGGGGATGAGAGTTATAAGATGTACGCACCAGGAGTAGCGGAAACTATCTTAGAAGACGCTTTCTCCTCCCCTACTTCCTCATCCTCCTCTCACCCACATCAACACTCCTCGAGACCTTTGAATCATCCTCAAACTTCTTCATCAGGTTCATTCTTAGCTCAACTAGGGTTCGGATCGAGCGGTTCGAGTCCAGGTAGTCTGGCAGGGACGAGGTATGAGAATCGAACGGGACGAGGGAACGTTCCTCAAGTACAAAGTGGTGGAGGGGGAGAGGGACAGGGAAGTTGGTTTGGTTGGTTGAATGGGAACAATCAGAATTCAACGTAACATCTCTCTTAACATCTCTCGCTTCTCTCCCTCGCATCGACCTTTTTCACGCTTCCTCTGTTGTCAGTACCCTACCCTCCACTACCTTCATACGATGTCGCTAAACCTACTTGCACTATATCTCTTCTCGTTTTTTAACTTCCCTCATTCCTTTTCAAACGTTGTAGCTCTTACTCTTCTCTTCTCTCTCTCTTCGGGTTCTCGCATGGGGGTCTTTCCTAGTTATATTTTCACTTTACGCTATTTCGCTCATACCTTGTCTTTCTATCACTCTCTCTCTCTCTCTGCCTACCTGAACTTGTTGCAAAACCTGATTTCTCTCTCTCGTTCTTACCTTGCCAACTTCGGATTTCTTTCGAGAGTGTTTGATTTTCGTATTCAATTTCTACTGGGGGGTTTTGAACTACTTTTANGGAAGAAGAGAGAAAGGGGAACAAAAAAAGAGAGTAGGAAGAGAGAGAATCACTGATTTTATACTGGACGGAAAAGTAGCTTTATTCAGGTAAGAGAGGGAGAGCGTGCATGTATTGTCAAAAGAAGGAATCGTAGAAGAGGAGGGAGAGAAGGGCAGAGGGAGAAGCGTTCCTGCTTTTTACAGTTTGAAGTTTGATTGGAATTCGGTACGATCGTATTTAACGAGTCTGTAACGAAGAATTAAACGATTGAGCACAGTACTCGTAGAAGAAGTGGATCAAGGTAGAAAATTCTAGACTTACTTGAGAGCAGCATCATCCGAGAAGAAGTAAACTCTACCAGGACTGATAACTTTAACTCGACTACTCGGTAATCCTTCTTCGGGGTGATCCAAAACTTTTTGCATAATCTCTTGTTTTCCCTCACCGGTCGAGACGAACGCTACTCTGTGAGCGTGGTTCAAGACGGGGTAGGTCAAAGTGATTCGGATTGGAGGAGGTTTAGGTGAATCGTCGAGCCAGGCAACCCATCCGTCTTGTTCTTGAAGGAGGGGGTGACCGGGGAACAAAGAACAAGTGTGTCCATCAGGTCTGACAACAGTCCTCTTTGTCAGTAAGCGGAAAGGAAGGGAGAGAGAGGTAGGAACTAACCCAATTCCGAGTAAGATTAAATCGAATCTAGGGAAAGCGATTGAACTCGATCCAACGAACGCAGCGACCAATTGTTTTTCGTAATCATCTGCTACTGCTTCAGGATCGTCGAGTTTCGTAGTGTCGATGACGTGGATGTTTTGTCGTGGGATGGGAACTTTGGAGAACAAGTGTTCGTCGTTCAAAGCAAAGTTTGAATCCTCATGATCTAATGCTACTACTCGTTCATCCGCAAAGAAGATCTCCCTGAACAACTCACTCGTGAATCAGTCAGCTAATTTAGAGGGAGGGTAGGGTAGAGTGGAGGGAGATACTAACCATTTATCCCATGAAACGTCTTTACGTTCAATCAAGTTCTTACCTAAGACTTTTGGGAGACTACCACCTGAAATGGCGAGTTTGAAGGTTGAGCCAGGGTTCTTCTTGAAGGCTTCATCTTGAGCCGCGAGGACGAATGAAGCTAAACCTTCTGACAAGGTATCGGTTGAGTCGAACCCGTAGAGGACTGGTGCGGTAGCTTTCTTTGAAGGTGCTTCTTCTGACATGTCTAGTCTACTGGTCTGAGTAGGAGTGGCGGGTGGGAAAGGATGAGTGGTGAAAGAGATCAAGTGAGATGGAGTGATGCTGTAAAGAGAAAGTAAGGGAGCTATCAGTCTAGCTGTGTAGTAGATAGATAGTCCACTCTAATCGCTTACTAATCTCTGGAGCTAGTCGAGCTAAGTGGTGGAGAAGGGAACAAGTGGGTTTCGACTTCTCTCCTCTCTTTCGCATGCCGAGATGATGGAAAATTCGGTGAGATTCGCTAGCACTTTTTTGACTCTCCTGGCTTCCCGTCGATTGAAAGTGACCACAGAGAAACAAACGATTACAAGCAAGTAACGAGAACACCACAAAAGAAAAAGCGAGAAGAGAGGAGGAAGGGGGGAATCTAGCGAGGTTGATGGTATTGTTGACCCTGGGGAGGAGGTGGAGGGTGCTGAGCGTACCCACCGTACTGTTGCTGCTGAACGAGGTGAGCCTGTGCTTGTGCTTGAGCCTGAGCTTGCGCCTGAGCCTGAGCTTGTAAAACGGCGAGGGGTTGTCCGTTGTAAACGAATTTACTCCATGCTTGATCAAAGGTTTGACGCAACAAAATTGTATCTTGATAGACGATCTATCATTAGAGAGAGAGAGTCAGAGTCAGTTCAGCTCGGAAGAGGGAAGATTGAGGAGAGGAGGTGAAAACTCACGCTTCCTTCGTCGTTCTATTTCAATGTAAGGAGCTAACAAGTCAGCCCGAGTAAGATGGAGAGTGAAGAAGGACCGCGAGCTTACGTAGGTCATAGCATTCTGTAACATGAGGTAGATATCGGCAGCGAAAGCGTTACAATCAGGATACAAACCTTTCGAAATCTTCTTCTTGATCTCCTTCAGAGACTGTACACGCAACACCAGACCGTACTGATCAGCTCCTGAGATTGAGAACGTCTGTGCGAGATGAGCGAAACGTACGATAGGGTTTCGAATCAAGAGGTAATAATCGGCGTAATCTCGTTTGTTTGGCAACTCGTTGAACAATCCAGTACATTGATGTCCATAGTTCGGCTGTTCGGCACAATCTCCAACCTATGTCAATTGAGAGCAACGTAGAAGAGAGATAGAGAGAACGAACGTTATCGAGATTCTCCATTTCCGTCAAGATCTGTTCGAAACACATTGCGAGTTGTTGTTGATAAGGTGAGAGTTGAGTTTTTCTCCTCTTCTACTCAGAGACAATGATTCGCACTCATCAGTCACAGCTCTCACTCTCGAGTGAGGGAGGAAGAAAGCAAGAGTGAATGACTTACTCCACCTCCCGCCGAACTTCCACCATCTTCTTCCCCTCTCGCTCGTTTCTTCGAATCCTCGTCTCCAGAGCTGAATCCACTCTCATTAGCTTTGACCGACGCCGCTCGCTGTACGTTCCTCCTAGCTCCCCTAGTCTTCTTCGAATCATCTTCTTCGTCCTCCATAGTCTACGTTCCTCTTTACGCTGTCAGCTATTGCCTTGAGAAAGAGCTGAGCAGAGAGAGAGAGAGAAGAACGTACTTGTAACCATTGTTCCTCTGACATTCCATCATCGTACGTTACTGCAGTTCTCCTCCTCGTCGAACCTTCGGGTTGTTCATCAGGTTCAACGACAGCTTTCGCATGTTCCATTCTATAAACTTCTGGCAATTCCCATTCTTGAATTAATCGTTCAGGGCTGTATATCATCTCAACCTCTCCCATCAGCTCACAACTCGAGATAGTCCAGATGGGACAGAGGAGAGAAGAACATACAATTTCCCAGTGTTTCCAGCAGCAACCCAAGCACCTTCTTCGGCTCTACGACGATCGATGTCCATTTGACGGAACAATTTACGTTCTTCTTCAGTTCTCGCGATCGCTTCGTTCAAAATATCGGCTTCGTCGGCATCATCATCATCTTCTTTCTCTTCGTCATCAGCTTCCAACAAGGCTCGCTGTACACCATCAGCTCACGCAATCAGCCTCGTCTCGATGAGGGAGATCGAGAGGTAGAGAAAAAGGCGTACGAGGAAAGCATCCCGTTCTTCAGCGGTAGATTTATTATCGTATCGACCAGCTTGAATAATCTTCTTATCCATCTCAATCTTCTTCGCAGCTCCAGCCATGACATGTTCTTCAACTGATCGTTCCGTCACCAGCCTCAAAATCCTAACTTCCTTCTTTTGTCCAATACGCTACTCTCACTCTCACCCGCATCAGCCTCCCTCGCACAATCTAGAGATACAGGGAGAGTTGTAAACATACATGAGCACGATCCTGAGCCTGTAAATCCTGATGAGGGTTCCAATCGGAATCGAAAATAATGACAGTATCGGCCGTTTGCAAATTCAACCCTAAACCTCCCGCTCGAGTCGACAAGATGAAGATAGGGTATTTCGAGTTTGGTTCGTTGAACAGTTTGAGTAACATTGATCGATCTTCATGTTTCGTCGTACCGTCCAACCTCAAATGTTCGATTCGACGAAAGTTTAAATAATCTTCAAAGATCGTCATTACCGTCTATTTCAATCACTCATCCATCTTCATTAGTAGAGAGTAGAGAGTCGGGAGAAATGGAGGGGGGAGAAGGGGCAGACGTACGGTCATTTGGAAGAACATTAAAACTCGATGACCGGTTGCGAAAAGTTTTGGGAGGATTCGATCGAGAAGTTCGAATTTACCTGCTACTCTGTACAGAGTTGCGTTGTTGAGTCCAGTAGGATCGATCGATCTTTCAACCGCTTCGAAACAGAAAGGATGATTACAAATCTAAGTTAAAATCAATCACACGTTTTTCTCTCATCAGTTTTTGATTCCTTCCCTCCGTTTGACGAGAGAAAGTAAAAAGAGTGGTGCTCACCTTCCTCAACTGCATGATTTGATTCTGCAGACCTCTGATTCCCGTAGCTTTCTTCTTCCCTTCCTCCTCCTTCCCCATATCCGTGAAGATCATTCCATGTTCCTTGATCTGTCTCGTCAACTTCAACTGTAAACTACTCATCCTACATTTGATGACCCTCTCTACTTTATCCGGTAAATCACTCTCTACATCTTTCTTCAACCGCCTCAACAAGAATGGTCGAAGGACTTTGTGCAGACGTCGAATGATGAGGAGGGATTCTTCTTCATTGATTTCAATCTTGTCTTGACCACCCGTGTTGGCGAAGGGTGCGTTGAACCACTCGTCGAAGGATTTGACGGATCCGAAGATTTTGGGGAGGACGAAATTGAGTAAAGCCCATAATTCGGGGAGGTTGTTCTGTACGATCACCAAGAACGCTCCATCAGCTCCGAGTAAGGGAGAGATATGCGTGAGAGATGATCTTACTTGTAGGGGAGTACCAGTGAGAATCAAACGATACCTCGAAGAATAATAAGTAGTCAAAGTCAAACTCAATTTACTTTCCGCATTCTTCATTCGATGTCCCTCATCAATAATCATATGTAACCACTTGATCTTTGCCAACAATGGTCGATCTTTGATGATGTACTCATAAGTCGTCAACAGGACTTGGAAGTTCCCTTGTCGAATCTCCCATTGAGCAGATTTACGTTGAGTTGGTGTACCTTTGTAGGAGACGACTCGGACGGAAGGGGCCCAACGTTCGAATTCTGAGATCCAATTCGGCATGGTCGAGAGTGGGACGATGACTAGGTAAGGACCGGGTTGTTGTTTGTGTTCGATTAGGTAGGTGATTAGGGCGAGAGTTTGAACCGTTTTACCCAAACCCTACGATTCCTCACTCGTCGCTATCAGTTCACTTCCATAGGAAGAGATAGGTCAAGAGTGTTTGGAAACGTACCATCTCATCCGCGAGAATTCCATTGACATGATTATTATAAAGACTGACCATCCACTCCAATCCTTTAATCTGATACCCCTTCAACTCTCCCCCAACCAAGATACTCGGTTGTTTATCCACACTCTCCTTGATCTTGTGCGCAACGTTGTAATAATCCACTTTATCTTTATCTTTCTTCCTCTCTTGATCTTCCTCATCAAACACTGGTTGCGCACCAAACCTACTCTCATCGACGATTTCCGGTTCCTCCTCCTGAGGTGGTGGAGCATCCGCCGCTGAAGGTTGTCCATTCGCAGCTTGTTCGAGTTGAATCGCATCGTTTTGTTGATTAGCGACTGCGGTAGCAAGCGAATCGAGGAAAGAATCGGTTTGTCTTAGGAGATGAGTGATACGAGTATCTTTCGCCGTATCGATCAATTTGAGGTAACCTTCCTCATCATCCGCCCTCAACGCCTTCAAACGTTCTTTACTAACCCTCTCCACCCTCTTCGCCTCCTCCTTCTCTGCATCTCCATGAAACTTCAATAAGCTCTTCCCCAATTTAACAAACTTCATCTCGTGTGCCCTATGCGCACTACCCAATTTCTCTCCATGATTGACAATCTCCTGCAAGTGATCCAAATGTTTTTGTTTCGCTCGACGTTCTCGATCCAATTTTTGTTTCTTCTCCAATTGTTCAGTCATCCTTGCGTCTCGTACCGTTTGTTTTCGAGTGCGACGGAACAAGGTTCGATCCATGGGGAGGAGGAGGGAAGTAGAGGGTTGGAGAGAGGTTACGAGGGATTCTCGGAGTTGTCGTTGACGGGAGAGGAGGTTGAGGGATTTCAATTCGATCAAGGCTCGGATCTTGGCAGAGGCGAGGGAGGAGAGGTCATTGGAAGAGGAGGTGGAGTCGTCGAGAGAGGAGAGGGAAGAAGAGAGATCGATTTGTCCGAGGTTTGAAGGGAGATCTTCGAGTTCTCGAATTCGTTGAGAAACTCTCGCATCGATGTATCGATTCCTTTCATCCAAGATGGTTTGTGCGTCGAGTCCTTTCGGTAAGAGGGTAGGAACGAGGAGGGTTCTTCGTTGAGCGGCACCGGTCGAAGAGGTAGCTAGGATTTGTCGGGGTTCGAGGAACGAGTTGAATGGGTATACGAGAGAGGAAGGATCTTCTACTTCTTCCAGAGGAGGTTCGTTGGCTAATTGTCGTTCCTTCTCTTCTTGTGCAAGTTTCGCTTCTTGTGCTGGATCGAAATCTACTGCGAGAGTCTGAGAGGTGGAAGTGGAATCGGGTAAGCGAGAGACGAATTTGATGGCTTCTGAAGGGGAAGAGAGGGCGGATTGGAGGGAGGTAGGAATGGGTTGGTTGCGAGAGAGGAGTTTGAATGCGATGATTTGACAACGGAGGGAAGCTACTTGTTCTGGAGTGAAGGATACGATAGGAGGTGAAGGTGATCTTGAAGTAGATGCTACTGGTGTACTACTATCTCCATTCGGTTGAGAGGGACTAGCATCTGTCGAAGTTGAGTTTCCATTCGCTTGAGCTGAAACATGACCCTCTCGACGCATCAGTCGTACTCTTAGATGATTCAGTAGTAGTAGTAGGTAGCGTACCTTGTAACTGCATCTGTCTGTGTTGTTGTGCCCTGAATTGAAACCCTAAAACGATCTTTTGTAATTGACCCATCTCTTGATTGTTCTCTAACGTGTGACCTTCATTCTTTAGTACTTGAATCCTACCTGTATAGACTCACTTCGTCAGCTGTAGTCAAGTTGGAGAGGAGTAGGAAATAGTTACCGATGATCTGTCTCAATCTCTCTTGAGTTTGAGGTGGATAGTTGAGTTGTTGCATTAATAGTTGTTGTTGTTGAGTCAGTTGCTGACTAGCAGCACCCGAACTAGCCATCCCTTTCTCTTGGAGACGAGAAAGTGAATAGTCGCGAATCAACAGAGAAACAACTCTCCTCTGCCTCTCTCCATTCACACCAAGTTCACAGATAATATGTCTGGTAGACCACGTAGAACTACAACTGTACCCGTAAAATATCAAGCATTCGAAACTTCCCTCTCCCCTCCTCCCGCTCCTCCCTCCAACCACCTCACTTCCTCCCACTCAAACGCTTCCTCTCCTCTCTCAGACGCACAAGATATAAGTCCACCACCACCACCAACTGTATCCTTACCCGATCTCCCACCTCATGTTCAACCCCAAAAAGAGGAGGAGGAATCGAATTCACCCCCTTCCAAAAAGAAACGAGCGAGACCATCCACTTCTACTAAACCTACACCTACTAGATCATCAAGAACCAACCCCTCCCAACCTTCCCAACCCCCTCCCACTCCAATAGAACCAATTCCCTCCACTTCCGCAACTATCCCTCCTCCCTCTCTCGAACAAGAATTATTCCCCGAAATCGCACTTCCCCCTACTCCCTCAACTTCCAACTCCACGAAACCAGTAAGAAAGGAACGTAAACCCAAAGTAACTATTAACAAGAAACCTAAAATCAGGGATTCATCATCATCAGAAGAAGATTCTGAACCTACCCCACCACCTCCCTCATCAGTGACCATTTCTACTTCAGGTGCTTTACCATCTCTCCCACCACTCAGCAAAGTAGGAAAAGAAAAGGAGAAGGGAAAGGAAAAAGAGAAGAAGGAGAAAGGAGGGAAAGAATCGGATTCTTCTAGAACTCCTGGATCTGCCACGTTTGATCGAGATCGAAAGGGGAAGGGAAAAGAGAGGGTGAGGGATGAGAGTGATCGAGAATCTGGAAGAGATGGGAGTAGGGTTCAACAGAGGAAGAGACCTAAGATTGAGAGTACGGTAACGAGGGAGGGAGGAAGTTCGACCCCTGCATTGTTGGCGAGTGGGTCGAATAATGGGACTCCGATGTCCTCAGTAGGAGGAGGAGGAGTGAAAGCTAGGATTACTACTGAGTTAGTGGGAGTTGGAGGAGAGAAAAGGGTGGGAACTCCGGGAGGATCTGGATCTGCCGCTGGAGGAGGAGGAGAAGGGAAGAAATCGACGGTTGAGCAGCCGAAGAAGAAGGAAGCTGGGTTCAGTTTGGCTGGATTCTTAACCGTACGTCCTAATTCTCTCGTTAACTCGCGGCTGTCAGAGTGCTGAGTTTGGTAGATTTGGGGTATACAGAAGAAAGTACCCAAGAAACCTGTTGTACCTCCTCCAGCGCCACCTCCAGCCAACGCGGTAGATTCGAAACCAATCAAACCGTTCGTTCCCTCCTTTCTTCCTCTCCCTTCTCACGCGCAACTGACTGACCCCTCCTCGATCAAATAGTGTCGAGCCTGAAATTCCTTACGAAGAACGACTCCGCCTCCTCCGGAAACAGCGCATAACTGAACGAGAAGCTCGTCAACAACTCGAATCGAAATCCTCCCCCAACAACATCGATCTCTTCGAACAAGTCTCCTTCATGTCTCGATACGAAGTACCCATTTCTTCCTCGTTTTCCATCTCCTTAATCTAGCTGATGGATTGGTGACATTGGGTACAGGTCGGTTTGAGGGAGAGAATCAATAATAGGATTAGGAAATCTCAAGCTAGGAACGAGGAGACTAAGGGGGAAGTATCGGTTTTACCTAGGGTTGGTCAGTTTGGTGGGGTGTTTAGTTGGTGGCCTAGGGATCCGAGGGTGGATCCATGAGAAGCGAGAGGAACGAGGAAAGGGAATGAGGGGATTTACGAAGATACATTGGAAGCTTGCATTCGAAAGATGAGACCAGAGGATTTGCCTCTCTCACGCTTGCATTGTGATACTTTGTCTTTCTGCGCGAGGAAGAGCGATAGTTGAATTCAAGCTTCGAATCGTAGCTCGCAAAAGTAATGTGCAAAATTCAAGCTTCTCTTTTCCCATTCCTGATCATTCCCATCGTGTCTTTCCTTTACTCTTGCATCTCTTCCTCACTCTCCTCTTCCTCAGTATATTGTTCCTTCAAACCTTCAAACCATTCCTCAAGCTACTCCCTCTCAATCTCATCGTCAATTCCGCAGTCCCTACCCAAAGAGAAACAGAGAGACAAAGCTCACCTGTTTGGTCCTTCCTTCGTCCTCTGCAGATTGTGAGATCGAGATTGATAATTGACACCACTTTGAACCGGGGACGGGAGAGGAAGAAGAATAGAGATCGATACCTGTGAAGAGTTTTCGAAGTGGGAGAGAAATCAGATCAGATTGGAGAGGAGCGAAGAGGAGAGCGCAGGGGGGAAGTACCTTGATCCCATGCAGTATTGATGAGCCTGATAAGCGAGAGACAAAAGTGTTAGCTCCCGCTGAATGAAGAGAAACGATGGGAAAGGAAAAGTCAACTCACCACGAAACTTCTTCGGCTGGGTAAGTAGTCTGTTAGACTCGGGGCAAAGGTTCAGCTAGAATACTCGGTGGTGATCGAGAGTAAAATACGTACTGTGTGTTCGACAGCGAGTTGTTGAGCGTTCTGCAAGTACTCAAAAGCTTCGTCCGAATCTTTCGGTAACAAAATCGAAATGATCAATCTCAGCCAAACTGCCATCTCCAATCTATTTCGCATACGTTCTCGACATCAGCTCGATGACTTCAGAGGTGTGGAGAAAAATGCGACGCGCGGCTTGAGAGAACGGTTTCGATAAAGAATCGTTAGAATTTTACGATAGATCGAACAAAGGATCTCGTAGGGACACGAAGGAGAACTTGGAGCTTTGGCAGCGATCATACGGAGTGTCGAGGATGTCGCGTCATCGAATCCAAGTTCGTCATCTTCGAAAAGCTAGAGTTGGGCTAATGGAATCAGCTTCGCACATTCAACGACGAGGTCAAGAAAGAGAACTCACTTCGACGAGTCTGAGGAGTCCTTCGTATTGATCTAGCGCGGCATGAGCTTCTGCTTGTAGTAGGATAGCAGATTTGAGTAGTTTGAGGAAATCTTCTTTCGCAAGTTGTTGAGGATATGGATCGCCGTTCAAAGTAAGCTCGTCGTGGAATTCTCCAACATTCTGCAAGTGTGTCTTGTATCCCTCTACCTATAGCTACGAGGGTCAGCGATTAACGTCAAAATTGGAAGTAAACGAGGCAGCGAACTTGATCTTGAGAGGGTGAAATTCGAACTTCCATAGCTTGAGCAGCGAGAGAAGCTAAACGACATCTTCCGTAGATCGATAGCAGGTCTTCTGGGTTCTTTGATTGCGAGATTTCGACTTGCGCGATAGATGCGATAACATCGTAGAGTTTTGCGAAAGAAGCACAGCTCCAAAGTGTCGAAAAAGAATCGCAGAGTTCGAGAGCTACAATCGAGTCGGAATTGATTCAGCTCGAGCGACGTCGAAAGTGTCTGAGTGGGCTTACTCGCTAAACGAATCCAAGCTAGACTTTCTGCGAAATCCGTTGGAACCTCCTTCGTTTCGTTAGCAACGCTGCGAGCGATCTCGAGAGCTACGGAAGAGATACTGTCAGCATCCATATATGTGGCTGATGGAGAACGTCTGACGTACCACCTTCGAGGCTTGAGAGTAGAGGAGGGATGAGATCGTTTTCAGGTCTGCCCGACTCGGAGAAACGTCAGAACGAGACAGCAACGCAAAGAAGATCAGGGCTTACAGCTCAAGCGAAGCTCGAACCTTGTCCATAGTCATTCGAACCAGCAATCTATCGCTCAATCCATTCAGCAAGAGTACGAGGAGAGCAACCGCGAAAAAAGAGTGCTTACCTCCCAGCGACCATCAAATCGACGCCCTCGAATTGCTTCCCTTCCTTCGCAGCTTCAACAATCTTGACGAGAATCAACGAAAAGAACTCTCGACGTCCAGATTCGTTGGCTTGATGAGCGACCCAAACGAGTAGATCCGTCGAAAAGTTCGGAGCAGAGCAAGCGATGGAGAAAGTTTCGACAGCTGTGCACCTCTGCCACATCTCAGCGATGGTATAGCGCTAAGACTGTGGAAAGGACGCACCTCGCAAAGTATCGTCTTGAAGAGCGGCGAGGTGAGAACGAACAATGTCGGTTCGAGCGTCTTCTCCCTCGTTCGGGCAACGCTGCAAGACCTCGTCAGCACATTCGAGTTCGTTTAATTCGAAGTAGCGCAGAGCCAGCGTTCTACTCGGTGACAAATCATGAGTTCGACTGCGATTGCGAGAGAGAGGATTAATTACGAACCGAGAAGTATGAGCGAGAAGACCCGAATTGAGCTGCTGAAGGGGAGCTATGAGCATGAGCGAGTACCACTTGATCGATTCTTCCGGGTGCTGAGTTTCGACAGCTTTTGCGACGGTTTGAAGGTAGATGGCAATGAGATAAGCTGATTCCGAAGAGATTCGATAACTCGGTAAAGCTACGACTGGGATTGAGCTGAGCACAGTTCTGGACAAATTGGGACTGCGAGAGCTCACCATGTTCAATGAAGTCGAGCAATTCTGTCGTTCGATCGAGATCTTCAGGTTTGAGGTGAAGAGCGACGATGCAAAGCATTTGATCTAGAAGTCGGGCGACCTCAGCAGTAGGGTCGTTCGTGATCGCTGCAGTCGCTCCTGAGATCTTGTCGAAAAGAGCTCGAGCGATATCGAAGCGAAGGTTGCGACTGTTCGAGGTTTTGTGAGCAGCGAACCTCGCGAAACGTTCGAACGGAAGTAACGAACCGATCCTCGGGAATTCGATACATGTCAGAAGTAATGCTACGCGTGAAAGACAAAAGTCAACAGAATGTCTAGTTGAAGAAAGCGAAACGGAAACTCACCTCGAACGATGTTCTTCAGACGCGACGTCGGTTGTCAAGTCCTTGAAGACTGTGAGAAATCGCACACGTCAGCATTGTCCGAACCAGATAGTAAATGTAGGAGGACTTGCTGTTGATCACATCTTGGTCGGGCCCCTTACGAGCGAGAACAAGCTCGAGAAGTTTTCGCTTTCGAAGAAACGTCGGTTCAATGTTCTGCATCGCATTATCGGCTGTCAGCACTCGGAGCATAGGTAAGGTAGAGTGACATACGATCAACTCTTTGAGTGCTTCTTCGACGTTGTTCTTCGACTTCTCCGTCGATCCGTTGGAACAAACCAAAAGAAGCTTCTTGAGGATTGCCAGCTGAACGAAGAGATCTCATAAGTAAGCTCGACCAGAAGATAGCAAGTGAGGTGATGTACTTTGAGCGCTCGAGCAGAGTTGCCAGATTCATCCTTAAGAACTGCGTTCGCCCATTCAAGCCAACCAATTCCATCGTCCAAATCATTCTCCCTCGCAGCGAGTTCAATTCCGAGCTCGTATGCGTTACGAGCGACGAGTATGATCTATTTCCGGACGAGATCAGTTGCATTCATGGAAAGTAGCAGAACAAATCGAGAAATACTTGTTGCGAAGAGATCTCTTCCTCCCTCATCAAATCATCCGCCTTTTTACGCATCCACTCAGCAATAGCGACAGCACCAGTAGCGATAGAGAGTCTCATCCTGAACACCAAGAAAGCGAGAACAGTCGAAGCTGATTTCGAACGAAGTGGAACATCGATCTGAGAAACATCTTTGAGCGAGTCGGCTAACTGAGCAGCTTCCGTTTCGAGTTCACGAGATTGTTTGACTTTGTTCGAAGCGAGGTAGGCGAGAGCGGTTTGGGTTGTCAAATCGAGGAGAAGAATCGTTTCTGAAGAGATAGGAAAGGAGAATCGATCAGATGCGTCGCGAAGAAGTAAGGGTACGATTGCGACTCACTCGCAGTATCGCTTGTAGGGGTGACGACTAACTTGATGACTCGAAGCGCAAGGTGTCGAACTGTAAGGTGGAGTAGACGTTCATTGGTATAGAACTCGAAGCGAGAAAGTGAAACTGCAGACTCACGTTTCGCGACCAGCTTTCGCACTTGTAACGCTCGCTCTACATTCTTGTCTCTTACCATAGCAATCTCCATCGTACTCGAGCGATTCCAAAGCTTTCCACCCAAACTCTCAAGTTCCCTTTTCTGACTTTGACCAACCTGCAACGAAGAGCTTCCTTCCACCTCAGCTAGAGAGCGTGAGCATTCTGGAATATTCTTCTGTAGCTCGTTTGAAGCGTTGTCGTTGTTGTTGGCAAGTTGCTGATCAAGTTTGTTGAGAGAAGAGAGAAGAGTACTGAAAGACTTGGAGGATACGCTGACAGCCACGGTGAGTCTGTGGAGGTTCTCTTCCATCTTGATGAGCGTATCAGACCAGTCAGAGCTGTCGTCGAGGTGAATGGAGAGAAGTTGAGAGACGTTTCTCTCACGGCGGGCAAATCTGGGTCGCTTCAGGGGAAATTGACTGCGAGTCGCTCTACCGACGTTCCCATGTCGCCAATTTTTCTAATCTGAATACAAATAGCAAATGTATTGGAGACTACAAAAATTGGCGACCTTGAGAACGTCGGTAGAGCGACTCGCAGTCAATTTCCCCTGAAGCGACCCAGATTTGCCCGCCGTGTCTGATTCCTCTCACTCTCCTCCCTCTCGACGCGACTCTGCGAAAGCTGAGCTACGATCCAGGATACGATCAAGCAACTACTCGATCCTCGACTAGACTAGCGACGTACGTCGACCGACCTTGAACAACTCGAATCAATCAAATTCAAAAGTTGTTTCTCCAGCTTTCAACTGAGTCGCACTTTGATCCGGAAGACAAGGCATGCCGTGGAATGGAAGTTGAGGATCAGATAAGTAAAGTGGGCAAAAAGGAGCGAGCAGATCCGCTACTTCAGGTGAAGTATGGGGTATCAATTGACCCCTCAACTCCTCACGAGGCGAGAAAGGACCGGATGCGGCACGACGTAAGTGCACTCAAGCTTACAATCGACTGTATAGTATGTCAAGAAACGGAAGGCTGACCGATGATTCACTCTTTTGTTGCGATAACGTAGCTTTTCGCACGCTTCCCTCGACCTCGCCGATTCACCGTCTTTCGATCGCACTAGATAGCTTAACGCCTTGGCAGATCATTCTTTCCGAGCCTCGCGCTGCCCGAACGAAGTCGAGCAAACGACAAGTCAACGCAGTTTCCGACGAGTCGGAGGTTTTTCAGTAGAACAAAGGGAGAGTCAACGGTACCTGATTTTTGTTACTGTACCTTCCATAAAGAGAAATTAACCCATTCTTACCACGAAGTGAATAGAGTGCTATCGTTCCCGAGCGAGTCTTTAGCAATTTGCACAAGGTCAAGGAGGTTGGCAAGGAAGATACCGTTCCGGCTCATTTTTCCGCCGTTTCGTCGCAAGTTGTCGCTTTCCCTGTAAGTCCTTTACCCGTCTTACCCACTTTGAACAAGTAACGTCAATCTGTTGACAAGGAGGGTGCAATATTGACGAAAAAATATGTCAACTCTTCTTTCAGGTTCGACGATACTCGGAGTCTCTCCCTTCGCTTCTCTCGCGTGGTTTGGATCTTCGAGAAGGAGAAGGCTGATCTACGTTAATGCAATTTGTACAGCGATCGAAGGAGAAGGAGAAACAATTCTCAACTCCGGCGCTTCGACATCCTTTCTTTGACTTTGTGAACCCCTTCGAGGTCGGGATTAATCAAGCCGGATTTCGATCGCTTACCTCAAGGTACTTTCGGCCGTCTGGAGCACCGAGTATCAATAGAGATGAAGTTATGAACGTGCACCAAGAGCTGACGGAATTGCAAACTTGCGCGAAAGTTCCGCCTCCGTCGCCTCAACAAGCTCCGAGCTCCCTATTTCAGCAAAGGCAGGGAACACGCTATCGGATCTACATCTACGGCGTACCGTATGTACACGTTTTGCTCCCATGCAAGTCTACAGTAGCGTAGATGAACTGACATCGAAAGTTAAACTCGCTTGCAGGATAACGGCTAAAAGGAACCGTTTCTCTCATTGTTCTACGAGTCTGCGCTCATTCCCGATAGAAGAGTGGGTTTCGAGCTGCTTCCGCGAGGTCATGGAATGAGCAGCAAGAGCCGCTTTAATCTCGTTAGCTTAATCTTTCCGCATTTTTTCACACGAGCGATCTCGGCAGTTTCTGCTCCCTTTCTTCGTTCGTTCCTAGCCATTTCTTCGGAACCAAGTACCGGTCGTTCCGTACCCCGCTTAGTACTACAAGTCGAGTCGGCCGCTACCCGGAAACAGTCATTGAAGCGACCTTGTCAAGAAATCTTCATTCGACCGGCTCTGTTTGCCCCCTCTTTTTTCCCTCGCCCTTCCTTCGTCTCCTACCTCTCACTAATACTCTAGCCATTGACGAACTCGAGCTCTAGTGCTCCTCAGCGATAACCCACAAAGCCAAAATGTCGACTGAACCCACTTTCAACACAATTATTCCTCTCCCTTCATCTCCTCCCTCGTCTTCTTCCTCCGCATCCTACTTCCGCATGCTCAATTCGGCTGAACCGACGGTATCCGGCCTTCCACTACCCTCGCCTTACTACTGTCACAATTCTCAAATCGAACAACTCCCTTCTCCTCGAATGGATTCTTCGACATCGTCGCAAGATTCTTACTTCGACTTGGATCAGGCGAGTCAGGAGGAGGAACGAATCTCAGCGACGTATCCTTGGGCATTATAACTCTCCTTCGACGAGGAGATTCCTTTACCCCCTCTTTCAGCTCCCGCCAATCTCTCCTCGTTCGAATCGGTTTACTCCCCAGATGCAACTTCGCCGCTGTCCGCCGGTGAATCAGCATTCTCGTGTACGACCTACTCGACTTCAGCTTCTTCAGTTTCCCACATCGATCCTTCTCCTCGTGTATCCTACGTTCAAACTTTCCGCATCCCCGCTCCTTCGACTCCTCCTTCGACTTGTTTCACCCCCTCATCGTCTTCACCTTCGACTCAACGAGCTCTTCAAGGATCTCCATCACTGTCTGCAGCTCTCTCTGTACTCGAACAAGCATCTCCATGGACGCGGACGCCTCGAGAGTCGAATTCGAATTCAGATCCCTCGACTTCTACTTCCCTCTTCACCACTCTCGAGTCCGCAGCAGAACGACTTCGACTCCCCGTCGCCAGCCCTTACGAGCCAGCTCGCAAGTCAATCTCCCCTCGACCAGCTCCTCTCGAGATGCAACCTTCCCCAAAACGACCCAAACCTTACCGAAGTACAACCGAGCCATACTCTCCCGCTACCAGTATCTCCTCTACTACCTCTTCGCTTCCTCCCAAGTCTCCTAGCAAGTCAAAGGGCAAGAAGAGACCCGAAGGTCACATCCCTCGTGCGCCGAACGCTTGGATTCTTTATCGTTCAGCGAGAGTCAAGGAGTTGACGGAAACTGGAGAGGCGCCCAAGCTACAATCTGATATCTGTGAGTACTTTCCCTACTTCACTCTGCGAGTTCGAGATCGCTAATCTTTCCCCTTTGTTTTGTCTCTCAGCTAAATTGGTCGCTTCGTTATGGAGAGAAGAATCGGCCGAGGTCAAAGAGGTGTATGCTCGTCGGGCTTCCGTAGAGGCCAAGCTACACGCTGAGCGATATCCTGGTGAGTAATCCTTCGATCCTTTCGAGATTGTCGGGTTTCGACTTTGTTAACCTTCGCATTCTTATTCGATTTCAGGCTACTCGTACAAACCTACTCAATCAGGTGTACCCCGTCGCAAGCCATCGTCAAAGAAGCTATCTGAGCCTGGAAGATCCAGAGCAAAGACTACATCAGCTCTCGAAGCTCATCTTTCGGGATTCTCGATCGCAAATTCCTCGGCTCCTCAAACTCCCTCTGTCCTCCTTCCTTCACCTTTCGAATCCCATTCGCCCTCGAACAGTAGTTACAGTATCGGAGGATCTTACTCAACGATGGAAGACTACCCTTTCACTTCCTCGACGAGTAGCACCTACGATTCGACTCTCCCCTCGACTCCCAATTCCTCCGCTTCCGAGGCATGGACGGTCTTCCAAGCATCTGGACTCCCCTCATTCGAATACGCTCTCCCTGACCCCTGCCCTCTCTCGAATTACTCGACGTCGAACGAACCTTTCTCAGCTCCCGCCAACCTTTCAACCTTTCCTTTCTCCTTCTCTCAACCTCCCCCCGTCTTTGAACCATTCCACGAATCCCCTATATCTTCTTCCTTCGACACGACCTGCTCACTCTCGTCAGCTCAACCCTATCCTAGCGTTTTAGCTCCCGCTCACTCGATCGACTCTCACTCCCAAGAATCGACATATGAAGAATTCCTCGCTACTCTTCCCATCGATCAAGCCGGTCAAATCTCGGTACCCGTCTCTTCAGCTCAATCGAGTGGATTGACGATGTCGAGCTATGACGAACACATGTCGACTTCATTCGAGGAGTACCCTCATCAAGAACAACACGAGAATTCCCAAGATTACGCAAATCCCTACCTTTACCTCTAAGGAGTGCTGGCTCACTTCTCTCTCGCTCTCCTCATCTTCTTCTTCTCTCCCATCTATTGGCCCACCTGCATATTCCTAGACCCTAAATCGCATCTCACTATTGTTTTCGCAACTTTCACTTCGTTATTCTCATTCTCCCCATTATCTCTTTGCACATACACGGTTTCCCTCTATTGTTGCATTTCATCATATCTACTATCTCTGTCAATCTCGAGAGCTATGAGCGATTTCTTCAAAGCTTCCCCTCTGCGAAGGAAGCGAACTGCACTTCTTCTTCTTTTCACTCCTTTCACTCCTTTTCTCCTCCCCGACTTCTCTCCCGCTGATCAATTCAAATGGCACTACCTACTTGGCAAGCGCAAATCCGCTCTTCCCTAGTTCATCGCAATCAAGTCGAACAATCCCATTCAGAAATGATCGAACATTGTCGTAGACTCAACGAACAACTTGTAGTATGGAAAGAACGCAACAGAGCACTGTTGGCGGGCGCGAATGGATCTGCTCAGGGTACAGCGAGTGCGGGAGGTGGGAAAGGAGATGGAGGACAATCAGGAGGAGGTGGGGGCGCAAAGTGAGTCCTCTCCTCCTAGCTTGAAGTATACTCGAGAAGATACTGTAGCTAATCAGGTCTCTTTGAGGCGACTAGTGATTCGATGAGACTCGCTCTGATACAATCTTTGGAATCTGAATTATCTACACTGCGGCAAGACTTATCGGAGCAGTACAAGTTACAGTCGCACAACGCACAACGGCTACTATCACTGACGGATCAGCTGAGAGATGCGGAGGAAAGAGGGAGGGAGGAAAGGGAAGAATTGAGGAGTTTGAGGCATGAGGTAGAGGGTTTGAGGGAGAAGCAAAGAGGGTTCAGAGATATCGTTGCGGACAAGGAGAAACAACTACTGGTAAGTGAAGCCCGTGTTTTGAGGGAGAGGGCAGAGAGGGCGAAGGTCGAGATATTCCGCTATTCGAGAGCGAAGACTGTAAACTTTGTTCAACGTTCCCTGACTCGCTCTTGTCAATTCGTAATCACAGATACTACAAGATGATCACACCTCTCTGTCCCTCGAACTGAATCAACAAGATCTACTCATCTCTCGACTGAAAGAAGACAACAAGAACCTGTTGGATCGATGGTTGGAAGCGAAGCGGGAAGAAGCGGAGCGGATGAACGAAGCGAACGAGTGGGTCAGTCAGGCTCGGAAGCTGAAGGTTGAAGATGGCGACAGAGATGATGTAGAAACGAAGGAGGAGAAGTAGGGAGAGATTTGTCGTTCGTTTTGCATGCTCTTCACTCTGTTCTGTCTCGCTGAACACTTTACACATGTTGTCATATCATCACATAGCTCACTCTGATCTGCACTGTTTCAAGTTCTAGTTGTCTCGAAGCTGGTCGACCTCTACGACATTCGCACCTCTCGCGATAAAGTTAAACTGAGTGAGCCTGTGTTTTGACGAGAGGGAAAACGGAAGAGAAGCGACTACTGGAAGGCTACGAAAGAAGAGAATAAACGAGAGTAACAGAGAGCTTGACAGAGGGGGAGAAACAGAGGTGAATAGAGAAACTAAAAGTGAACTCCTCCGTGTCTTGCAGGACCGTGCGTGGGTACTTGAGCGATGGAGGCGTACCTGCTCGTGATGCGACGATGGTCGAGGGAGCGTTGTTGCCCACCCCTGGGGAAGATAATTTGAAGAGCGTTCGAAGCACGGTTTCGAAGTCCAGCAGGAGCAGGGCGAGGCGGTAGTTCATCCGGGGATTCGGGTAAGTCCTGGTCGTGAAAAGAAGATCACGGCCTGCGTCAACAACCAGTGTCGGATGCGAAGCAGGAATTGTCTTACGAGGCGGAGAGTTGCGATGAAGGTTCTGACATCGTAACCGTTCATGAGTCTGTCATACAAACCAGGATCGCTCTTGAACCGCTGCAGAGTTGCTGCGAGTCGTCAGCTAGATCCTGAGTTGCAGATAACTATCGACGAGAACTTCACTCGCCTCGATTGGCGTGTTCAAGATGACCCAGAACTTGTCGTTGATCTTGGCCCAATTGCCACGGTCTTCGAAGGTCAAGCGCACGTCAATCGCTTTGATCTGTTTAATGATTGCCGCCAACGCCGCTTTTGCCTGCTTCCCACGCTTCTTGTCTGCGGATTCGTATAGCTTGACAACTTTCTCGGCCATGCTCGTCAAATCGATTGAGCGATTGCGGACCGGAGACTGTACATATCCAGAGTTTGTCAGCTCAGGTCGGTGACGAGGAGGAACAAACAGCAGGAGACTTGCCCCAGCCCGAGCCACGAATTCAAGAGCCAGTTTTCCTGCCGAGTCCTCGTCTTTGACACGCAAGCGTTTCTCTCCTTCGGGTGTATAGAATGACTCCATCTGTGACCAAGTTGTTCAGTGAGATCGTTCCATCAAGTAGCAAAGGAGAAGACGTACCATTTGCCACATTAGCCTTCTCTGGAATTCCTCCACTCGTTCTATCATCCATTTTGCACCGGAGACGTAAAAGTTGTACCCTGAGTCGGTATAGGGACGAGATAGTAGCTCGAGGAGTTCTTGCGCCCACGCACGGAGAACCTCCCTTTCGTAGCCGCCGATCCCGCCTCGTCCAACGATCTTGCTGAGACAGGCTTCGACAGTTTCCTTGTTTTTGAAGGCGACCTCGTCTTGTTCACGATGGCGTGACGCGATACGCTCGTAGGAAGACTGGTCGATGTTTACCTTCATGATCCCAATGTACTCCAAATCGTGGTTATGTTCTCGAGTCGAAGGGTGCGCCATCGGGAAGTGATCTTTGGATGGGAAGAGAGAGAAAGTGTAGAGGGAGAGGAAGAAGAAGAGGGGAGATAGGCGGGAAGAGGAGCAGAGGAGACCGGAAGGAGGGAACGTCGGCATTAAAGAAAGCCCGGGTTTAGAAAAGCTCTTGGCAGGCAGAACCTGCGATGACTGGAGGAGCGGTGTCGAGTTGTAGTCGAAGCGATAGAGAGAAGGAATCGAAGCGAGGGGAAGAAAAGCGAGCATGTTCAAAGATTCGAAGAATGTGAGGAAGCGTCGTCAAGTTGGCCCTCTCTTCTGACCTGAAGACCATCCACCACTCTGACTACTGAGTTTGTCGATCGACGGACTTGAAGAAGCACGAGTCAGAACCTGCTGGAGAGAAACCATTTAGCGAAACTGCGGGAAAAACTGCTTCTAATGAACGTTAATGAACGTTGCGTCCAGAAACGTACCGTACCTTTCTTCTTGAGACAAGACTATAGCATGAGCTCCCCTCCTCTCACAGCCCTGATTAGCTCCTGACTTTAGCCAATCTCGATTCCCTCTCCGTGTGTTCGCTTTCCTTCTACAAGCAGAGCTAGAGTACCGATAGTGCCTGAGGCTGATAGTACAGTGATGAAGAGATCAACGAAGCGGTCGCAAAGTCATCGGAGCTCTATATGAGACTGGAGTCAGCGAATCAATGCATAGTCGAGATAGAGAAGGACTAGAGCAAGGACTCACCCTAGGGTACTCGAAGAGGCTACTGAGGTGCCGTCTGATGTATATTTAGTGATCTAGAGCAAGGGAGGGTAGCCAAAGCGAGTGGTCGGAAGAAGGGAGTCACTTCAAGACAGAAGAGTTTCGAATCATCTCTTGATTTCCTACACTTCACTTTGGATCTCGGTTGGGCTTTGAGAATGCTCTGGATATCCCCTACATTGCTCAGAGGCTGCTGACAACTAACCGGCGCTGCTTTGGCTGCCCCTGCTTTCCTTCCCCTCATCTCGCTTCTCTCTTTCATCACGAGACTCAAGCTAACGCCTCGTTGTCTAATCCCGACACATCTTAGCTCACTTCCAATCTCTTGGTATCCGCGGAGTCGAGTCGATGCGGGTGGTAGCGTCCGTCCGTCTTCGTCTCTCTCCTCTCCCTCTTCCCTCTTCCCTCTCTCCTCCTCCCCACTTCTCCTCTCCCTCTCATCTCGCAACGAAAGCAATGGCGCATCACAACGATCCTTTCGGCGACATGAGACATTTCTACAGCCAGCCAGAGAGACAGAGGAATGCCCAACTCGATGTAAGTCTAATCCCGAAGCTCCCCACTCTGTGAACGTTGAAGACGGTACTGACGCTTCGTGCTCTTCAGGCCGTACAGGGTCAGATCTACTCCGTGCGTCTGCCTATTTAGTATCTCGCTCTCCTTGCTGACGTCGCGGCCGTTTTCCGCAGGACGAGGATCTCCGTGCAGCCGAGGCTGACTTTCGTCGAGGTATTCATGGACACGCTCCTCAGCTCTTTTACGGTTTCCCCTCTCCAGCAGGCAAAACGATTACAAAAATCATAACTTATCACTTAAAGCACGGAACGGGTCATTTGAAGGTGAGCTTGTTCCCACTTCATCTCGATCTTGCCCTCGCTGACCGTCCTGACAAGTACAGTCTATCTCTTATCGAGATCATCCAAACGATCGCGAAGATATGACTTTCTACGAATTTGTTCCCGGAACTTGGCGTTTCTTCCGTCCCGTCGTCAAGGAGGGGAAACATGAGTGGACTACCGAACTCGAACCCGAAGCTGCAAAGATGTACAAGGTCGTTCCCGGCAACGAGTGGTTGACCGCTAGTCAGATCAAGGAGAGACAGTGCGAGGCTGCCGGATACGTGCAACACTCAATTGGTCACCGACTCTTTGCTACGCACGGAATTCACCGTGAAGATTGGATGGAGGCACATGAGGGTTCTCAGATTTGAACAGTTAGCTTCCCTCCTTTCTTTTTGTTTTACTCTCTCTCTCTTTCACTTTGTATTTTGTTCTAGCGTTTGCAATCTCTTTCTTGGCTACTTTGCTACTGCTCTTGAATTGATATACGTTGACCTCGGCTTTGAGAGTAGGAAACCTCGACCGCTTTGGCAACGGTTTCGCGAACTATCGACATTTCCGCCAACTCATCCGCACTTCTCCCGTCCTCCACCTGATTTCGACGACTCTCACCGCGAGCTGTTCCATCTCTCGTCAGACGAGCTCTAGAATGTGATCGGGAAGTAGCACGATTGAGCTGGTTCGCCGGGGGGAAACAAATCCTCGAATCAAAGTAGAGGACAATTTCAAGCGATCAAGCAGAGTATAGGACGCAGATGAAGAGATGTTATAGATTATATAGATTCAAGGAGGAGAAGAGAGGGGAGAGGGAGGCACTGGGGGAGCACCAACGGAATCAACGTCGAATTCAAAACCTATAGTTCTCCGAATCGCTCCCAGCGAATCCGTACATCGTCGCCCTACGGCGGCTAAGACTAGGGTGAGTAAGAGATGTGGGCTTCTTTAACAGCTGCCTTTTGCCCTTTGCATCGAGTTCTTCGATGTCACCAACGTCTGTTTTTCGAAAGTAACGACCAGATCCGAGCTTGTATTCCCAAAACTTGACCAGCTTCAACGAGCGCTTCAACTGTACATCGCTCGATTTCTATCAGTACATGCGCCAGCTCCAGGTAAGTGACTGGAAGGATAACAGACTGGAGTATCTTTTGTGACCGGAATTTCTCGCATCAATCGTTCGAGATGCTCGAATGCTACTTTGTGATTGTCCTTTTCGTTGCGTTCAAATGCGTACCACATTCGGCTCAACATGGCTCGAGAATCCCCCTATGGAATACACAGATTTAGTCTCGTACAAGAGGGGATTGCGAGGAAGAGAAAACGAACAACGAGGTTTTTACCTTCCTGTGACAGTGACTCGGGTACGTAGATCGCTATATCACGCTCGCCTCCTGGATGAACATACGTCCTCCTGACGGTGCCGTCGAAGCACTTGTGGAAGTACTCGTCGGAATCGACAAAACCTGGAAGTGCTGGAGGTGCTGGAGGTGCCGTGTAGTATTCGTTAAGCAAACGATGCACCTATTGGAGTACGACTCAGGCGGTCAGTATTGCGACTCTGAAGTATCTCGACAACGGAGCGGACCTCACACGAAGTACCAGTTTGTCTTTTTGGTCTTTTTCGGTCGGTGGCTCTGTTTTGAGCATTTCTCTGAATTCTTCACGCTCGTATTCGTGTCTCCGAGACGGCAAGAGGTTGATCGTCACTTTGAGTCGTGGTTTGAGGTCGATAGAATGCTCATTTCCAACATTCTCAGCCGTAAAGATTGTAACTTGAGTTGGATCAGGATTCTCGATTAGTCGATACCATTTTGAGCTGGCCACCATTTTCCTGAATACGAAGCCATCGTGTGCATGCTCCTACTGGTAACGAGAGTCAGACGAGGCTTGTACGGATGAGATGAAACAAAACTCGCCTTTGGATTTGCGCCATACCAAGTCGATCTTGCTGCTTGCAAGATGTTGTCTAGATTCTCATTTGCCACTGAACACTGTGCTTCACTACCATACGGGGATCTATTGATAGGCATGCTGGCGAAAGAAAGTGATGGGAAAGAGGAAAAGGGAGATCGGTAACAGATTGAGAGGTTTTGCTGAGCACCGGCAAGTCCGAAACTTCCGCTCGAAACTTCCGTTACCCCCTCGTGACGGACGCGAGACACTATCGAGTAGAGATAAGGGTACTGACAAGATTCCTATGTTCCACAAAACTAATTTCATCGAACTACCTTTTAAACCCTCGAAGAATGAGGCATTCCCTTCTCCTTGAACTTGCAAGTAGTTCCCCAAGGACAAGCTTTGAACGTGAACGGACAACGATGACCCTGAATACACTTTGAGTCTCCCTTCTTACATTTCCCTCGACTCGCATCCATACAAACTGTCGATTTGACCCAAAGTGGGAACAAGTCTCGTTCTTTCGGAGTGAAGGGAAAGTTGTGAGAGAAACGACAGGATTGAGCGGTTTGTGGACATCCGGTTGGAGCGCAGTAGTGTCGTTTGCAAGGTTGAGTGTTGGAACGGAACGAGAGGAATGGAGTCGAGAAGGCAGGAAGCGAGGAGACGGGTCCTTGAGGCGTCTGAGTGATCGTTTCGACGTTTGAAGCTGCAGCGCGGGAAGCCTACGAGTCGTGGGAGCAGAGATGAGCGTAATCAAGGGAGAGCAAGAGAAATTGAATCTTACCGATGCCCGAGGTACCTTCTTCCCAGCTTGACCAGAGGGAGGAGTCGAGGTCATGTGAGGAGGAGGGGCGAGTGCTGCCTGAGGGGGCGAAGGCGGAGTCGAAGGAGGAACGAAAGGGATCATCGCGGTCGAATACTCGGCATCGAGAACCTCTGCGAAATCTTCTTGAGCATAGTCGAGTTCGATACAAGGTGGCGAGGGAGCACGAGGGAGAGGCGTTGATCCAGAAGGGCGCGGCGAGGGAGGTTCGTAGGCGAATTGTTGCGACGAAGGGTTCTCTGCCTCTTCCTGAATCTCGTTACTTCTACATCAGTAAACAGTCTACCACTGATCAGAAGCTCGAGACTCACATCTGAAGGGGCGTCCCAGATCAATCCTGAAGCGATCGGTGAATGACGAGAAGTAGATGCAACGATCTGATCTTCCTCGCTCGCAAAGCTTTGATGGACCCAATTCCGAACCTTTCCCACCTCGATCTCAATAGTCTCAGCCTCTCTCTCGAATTGCCCAATGTCCCAAATCCTCGCTGCTACGTCAGGCGAGAGCAATCCTCCGAACAAGTCCTCGAACTCCCTTGAAGTTTTGAACCATCCTTCGTTCGAAAGGTGACGGTAAGAAGGAGCGATAGTGACGGTACTGAGGAAAGTGATCTTGAGTTTGAGGTCGATGGGGAGAGAGAGGAGATAAGGGTAGAGGTCATTGTTGTGGAGTGAGGCGAGAAGAATCGAGGAAGTCGACGAGAGAGGAAGATACAAGTCGAGGAGTTCTACAACGCGTCGTCATCAGCTCTAGCTTCGTAGATAAGTGGACACATGGACTCACGCTTGATACGAGAAGCAGAGGGGATCGGTTCCACAACATAACAATTGTTCTCAGTTGATGCGAAACCTGTCAAGAACGAATTGACTCTCGATTGAGGGATCGATAAGGACTTCTTCCTGTCACTGTGAGGCGGTTTTACATCCCAGTCAGATACGCCTAGGCAGACTGGAATGGAGAGATTGACCCACGCGACGAGGTAAACAACAAGGGAAGAAGAAGTTGGAATCCCTGATCTCGCTAGACTAGCTTTGATTCGTTGATAGAGGTGTATAGATGCTTGTTGACCTCCTTGCTCTCCATCAGCGATCAAAGACGCGTTGAACTGTTCACTTGAATGAGGTCAATTGAATAGAAAACAAGGGAGAGAGAGAGAGAGAACAAAAGAGGACTTACTTGATCACCTTCTGCATTGAGCAGTACTACTGACAATGAGTCGCTCATCAGTGGTTGAGGTAGAGGGGAGAAGAGAGAAGGAAGAAAGGAGGGGAAGAGTGGGGAGAAGGAAAGTGGGTAACAAAGTCGAAAAAGGGAGTGTGCTTCTTTTCGCTCAAAACAGCGAAGAGAAAGTTCAAGCTGGTTCTTACAACAGTCTTCGGGTGATAGATATCCATACAGACAGCAACTAAAAGAAGAACAGATTATACTTGGAAAGAACGAACAAACCCAATCAATCACTCGAATACCCTCAGATTCCTCAAATTCGCCAAAACCGTGTCGACATCCGTGTTGCAATGAACCGCGAGCTCCGTTTGTAGGTCGAGCGAGAGGTATTCGAACCGAGAGAGGAGGTCTCCATCTAGAATCCCTTTCGTGATCGCTCGTGAGACCGTATCGTTTTTGACGATTCTGTTAGGGGCGGAGCAGTGAGCCAAGAGGTCTCGAAGGAAGCAAGAGAGGGGCGAGGCTCACCGGTAACCACGAGGATTCAATCCACCGAAATGAAGGATGTGTCGACTCATTGTCGCTTGTAGAGATTGTAATCGTCTGAACACAGCGTCTCGAACAGGAACGAGAGTGTACAAGGATCCATCGATGCCACCTGCGCTCCAACCGAAGCGTCACATCAGCTCTGACCCAAGAGATGAGAGGTGCAGCGAAGCGTACCGTAGAGAATACCATTCTGTTTCGGATCTTCGTTTGGCGCATGTTTCGCGAAGAGCATAGTAGCGATCGATTCAGATCCTGCATGGTACTCCGTTCGACAGAGTAATCGTTGTCCAGCATGAGAAGCGATGTCTGGGAAGTCGATTCATCGTTAGCTAGATCGAGAAAAAGCTAACGCAGATCGAACTCACTCGTTGGATCGTACTCGAACATTCGCAATACTCCTTTGTCGTCTCCAGTGACGAACGATACTCGACCTTCGTTTACGAGGAAGTTGGCATTCGAAATTCGAGATGGTCGATAATCACGGCCTAAGAAAACAAGTCTATAGGGATCCTCCTGTTCGAACAATCCCGGACTACATCAGCTGCAGTACATAGAGATGTAGAGAAAGACTGAGACGAACCTGGAAAGCCACAAGAGCTACACTCTGCATCGCATCACCAATCAACAAGAAGTTCTTGAGAGCCGTCATACTCGTCACGTGAACTCCCAAATCCAAGAATCCAACTGCGATCAATACTTCATCTTGTTCGAAAGCTCTCGCGTAGAGTTTCTGTCCCATCGAGAGGAAGAGGTATCCGTTCAAATCACACATGTTGCCGACGATCGATTTGCAATCTTCGAAGAAACGGAGTTTGAGAATGTGATCTTGACGAGGAGTTGAAGGGTGAGCGAGAATCTTGACTACTTCGAAGATGTAGATCTGTGATGATGAAGGATATAGTTAGCGTTCCCTCTCTCGATTGATGCTGACAGAATCCGCTCGACTCACTCCTCCTTTCGCAGACAGATCTTCACCTCGATACACTGTTGTTCCGACAGCTATAAAGTCCCGCATCCCTCCAGCCTTACTTTGAGAGTGCAAGCTGACAGATTTGAGAGTGCAGATGAATTCGTTTTGACGGAATTCGTAACTGTCAGAAAAGCGAGAGAAACGTCAAAGTCGATTCATAACGCGACTGAAGAAAAATAGGCTTACCCATCGATAGCCTCCCAAGTGCCTGGAACGAGGAGCTCGAGAGTTGACTGGTAGTTTGTAGGTTCGAGTAGACCAGGAGCTGATTGAACCTCGTTCGTCAGCGGAAAGTCAAAACAAACAGCAACGAAGATTGAACTCACTATTATCCTTGAATGTAGGTACACCTTCATCATCGAAAGCGACGAATCTCGTCTCGTTCAAAGTACCTCCAACGTACAGTCCCGAATCGAGATCCAAAGCCAAATACGAATAAATTCGATCTTTCGGCACACTCGTCAACGGCATCGCATGATCGATACTCGTCGTCACTGGGATCGTCGCCAACTGTAACCCTGCTTCCCTCGTCATCATTGAAAAGTCTCCGACGACAGTCGAAGTAAATCCATAAACTCCTTTCTCACTACCTTCGAAACATCTCGCAGGTCCTTGTCTACCTTTCATGATCCAGTAAGTTTCCTCACCCGTCAAGAAAGCCCCAGAGTGAGAGCGACCGAGATCGGAGAAAGTGATGAGTTCTCGTCGAGCGGGGAGAGGGAGGTTTGAACCTTTTCGTCGAGGGGTCGAGAGGGGAATGTGGTGAACGAGGGATTTGACGAATCGAAGAGCGAGTCGGGGAGGGAGTTCGTCGGAGGAAGAGAAGGAGGAGGTCGGAGGGACGGTAGCGGAGAAAGCTTCGTAGAGAACCATTGTTCCGCTTGAACTCCAAACAAGGAGGTGAAGTTTCTCGTCCTGTATTGAGCCGGAAGGCCCGAGGTTGAGAAGCTGAATGCGGTCAATGGTGAGGTCGTCCGGATCGATCGAGGACGGAATTGGCGTCGGAGAAGAGTCGGGAGAATCGGAGAGAACGGAAAGGAGGAGATGAGCGGATTGAGATCTGAAGACTTCGAGCATTGTTGGCAGCAAGTGGATCTGAAAGCACGAAGACAAAGTCAGGCACCGCGCTGGGCTCGATCCGAGAAACAGAAGGGGCTTACAGTGAGAGTTCCTTCTTCGTCAACTTTCACCAACGAATCCCCACCTTGATTCCCAACGTCTTCTTTCTTGACACTTCGGCCCCCCTCTCTCAATTCCTCTACATCTTGCTTCACTCCTTCTCGTTCCCGTTCAAACTCCATCCCGACAACTTTCGGTACCTTTTTCTCGCTACTTCCGTACAAATCATCATCTTCCTCCTCTTCCTCTTCTTCAACCTTTGAATCATCTTGCATCAGATCCTGCTGGGGAATCGCTCCGTTCGATCGTTTGTCGACTGCTTGGGATTGTCGGGTCGGTCGAATTAGTTCGCAACGATTAGACGAGTCTCGCCAAACGGCTGTTCGTCCTTTACTTCGAGCTTCTTCGATCTCGTTGAGTGTTCGAGAGGATACGTCGAAGTGGAATAGGCGAGATTCGATCGATGAGCGAGAACCGATGTGGAGCGAGAGGTAAGAAGGAGTTGAGGTCGCTCGTGCGGAGGCGGTAACAGGGATCGAAGGCGATAATGCGAGCGACTGGAGTGGATTGAGATCTGTTTGTCGCATACTACCTCAGGAATCAGCGCAGCCCGCGATTGGGATTCGAAGAACTGCGACGAACCGCGATCATAAACTCTAATCTCGTCTGATCCGACGAGCACGATGACTCTGCCGTCTCCTCCTTCATCTCCCATTCCCGTTGCATACACAGTCCTGAATTCATCCTCAAGCTTGACCAGTTCGACTTCACCTCCTTCAACAGACTGATAGAACTGTACGAACTATGAAACTCGCTCAGTTCCGAAGCTGTGAGTGACGGAGGGGAGACGAGTACGTACAGCAGTTCCTTCTTCGTTACTAGCTATCAAGATTCTCTCGCCACCGAGTTGGTCCGCTCGAGGTCCCAACGGAATCTCCCAAATCCCACCTGTTGCGATTCGTCCAACTCCCTCTTCGTATTCCGCATTCATCGATACTGGTAAAGGTAGTGATCGTCGTGAAGTCGTCGGTAGTGACCGCTGATTACGAGATAAACGTTAGTCTCGTCGAGGAATGAGAGGGAACGAGGAGGGCTCACGTGAAAGATCGTTAATCCTGCTTTCTTCCCAGCTCCAGTCGTTCCGATCAACTCCGCAGGAGACTGTCACTCCAAGCTGGATCCTTAATTAGCTAATCCATCTTATGGATCGGATGCAGAGACTCGTCAAACTGACCTCGTCGTCGACTAAACCCATCACCAAACTTCTCACACTCCCATAACTCTCCAACTCATCGACCAATTTCAATCTCAATTTCCCATCTCCCGCAGAAGGAGCCACAAGGGAGTTCAAGGAAGCGAGTGCCCCTTGTAGTTGTGTGGGATCGAATTTTGGAAGAGTTGGTTTCGAGATGGTTTTAGTCGAATCTCCATAGATGTCTGTTCAGATTCTCACGCCTCTATCAGCTTGCCGATTATACAATCAAGGAGATAGACCGAGTAGAAACGAACCTTCATCATCCTCATCCATTTCTTCATCCTCCTCCTGTTCTGCTGCTGCCTTGACCTCAAGTACCTTCACCTTCTCCTCCTCCTTTAGTCTCATCCCCCCTCCCATCCCTCCACTAAGTACCTCGAACAATTTACTCCCCTCCTGTTCTCCTCCCACAAACACTCTAACTCCTCCGTCAATCCCCTCTAATCTCACACTACAACTCACCCCACCCTCACGCCTAACCCCTTCCATAACCTCCATCTTCATCCCACTAATACTCCTTCCAATCCTCTCTATACTCAATGTCAACACTTTCCCACTCCTACAAAACACCAACGCTTGATTATCCATTGATTTCCCACGAGAAGTTTCATCCGTTGGGGAAGCTAAGAATTGTACGATAGAACCTTCGAGTACTTCATTTACGTAGTTCTTTCCCAGTGAGGTAGGATCTCGATCTACTCCTAATGGGAGAGGTCGACCAGGAGGGAAATCTCGTTCTAACCAGTTATTAGAGGGACATCCAACTAATTTACCTCCTTGAATATCGAGGAGTAAGAGACCGTTTGCGGAGGTGAGAAGGACGGAACCGATACCGAGTGAAGGAGGGAGGGGTTGGATAGAGAGGAGAGAGTAAGGTAGTGGTGCGGAAGTAGAAATCAATACTGCTAAAGTTGGGGATTCACCTTCTTTTACAGTGTTTGCGGGTCGAGTAGAGAGGGTTACGAGCGAGACTAGGTGGTTGTGAGCTAGGTGTTCGAGGCGTCCGGACCAGGTGTAGTCGGGTGCGTAGAGGAGGGCGAGAGTTGGTTCGGTGAATCCGGGGAGGAAGGTTAGGGATACGAGGTTACGGATTGGAGGAGGTGCGTTCGGGAGGAATGCGTTGGCGGTCGTGGAGGATTGGGAAGAGAGAGTTGAGGAACGGGCTGCGAGCGAAGAGGAGGGAATAGTTGAGGATTGGAGTGAGGTGAGAGGAATCAAGTGGGATGGTGCGTAAGGGATTCTAGGGAGAAGGGGGGACGAGAGGTTAGCCAAGAGAGAGAAGGGGAGAAGGGGAGAGAGTAGTTGGGAGAGATTCTTTACTGTGAACCACCTTGTTCCCAACCTTGTCGATCCATTCCTAATCCTTCTAAATCTAGTTCTTCTGTGAACCAGGGTAAGATGGCGAGTGTACCGTCCCCTCCCGAGTTTGTGGGTAAATGTAAAACCGTCATTCTTGAATTTGGATCGTGAGCGATCAAAGTTGGTCGATCTTCCGCCTGTACGTGCGCTTCATCAAATAAGCACAGCAACGAGAGGTGCTGTGCTAAGTGAAGAAAGGGACGTACGACTTGAGGTAGTTTCTCGAAAGTGTGTAGAGAGACGGGAATCAAATCGAATTCTTCGATTGACCATTCCATCAAAGACATTTTCGCTTGTTCGAATGAAACGAGGACTCGATCTTGACCATCTTGTTTAGATTGTAAGGTTCTCACCAAGGATAAGGAAGTGATTGTACCGTGTAACTTGTGAGTTCTCAAATGTGAGATTCGATCCTGCGAAACTCGACTCCTTCTCTATCAGTTTGAATTGGGTGAGTATGGTGAAGAGAGGAGGACGTACAGTTACTTCCCAAATGGATAGAGTAGTATCCCTTGCAGTGATTAGATGAGTAGTTGAACGAGTTTTAGTTTGAAATAGTTTGCAACTGAGTGCATGAGATACACCGGTTGGAGGTAAAGGTGTTCGATGATATGCGGTGAGAGGAGCCATCTCCTGTAGCCTCAGTTGACTTCTTTGTCTCGCTGTTTGTGTTGAGGTTGTTTGTTAGCGAGAGAGAAGAAAGAAATCCTAAGTTGCTTCTCCTCCTACTACAACCACTGCACTTGACTAGCTGGATAGCTATACACACAATACGACTAGGATCAACTACAGCCGATCGAATCAATAGTCCGCGTTCACTTCCTCTCTCTCTCTCGTTTCTTCCCCCCCTCCCACGCGTACCTCGTTCTTCTCTCCTCTCCCCCTCTCAACCTCCTAAGCATTGTAATCAGTCGTACAAGTGATGGGTATTTGTACTTCATGTTGCAGAGGTAAGCTCCCATCTCTTCTCTTCTAAGTTGAAGGTTTCAAATCTGACTCGTTCGTTTTCCTCTTTTCATTCTCCTTTCCCCGATGTTCAGGCGGTCGATCGCATGCTGGATATGAACCATTGTTATTAGAGAATGAACGGGAAGCAGTAGCTGAACTGTTACAATACTTGGAGAGTTAGTCTCCGCCTTTCTTCTCTTCCTTCTTCTTCTCCCCCTCACTTCCTGCAACTACTTTCCCCATCTCCTCACTCGAACGCTCTCCTCCTATCTTCGAGAATGAGACGTACTGATAACTTGTTGAGAGTGTGATTAGATCGAGCCGAAACCAATTTCTTCACCGGAGATCCCTTGAGAGCGTTATCAACTTTATCCTACTCTGAAAACGTAGACCTCCAACGTTCTGCCGCGTTGGCATTCGCAGAAATCACTGAAAAGGTAACCCTCTCCTTCTCTCGCACCCGCTCAAATACAATGAGACTGATGACTGGAATGGTTGTTGTGTTACAGGACGTGAGGGAAGTTTCGAGGGAAACTTTGGAACCCATCTTGTTCTTGCTCAATTCTCATGATGTCGAAGTTCAAAGAGCCGCTTCTGCCGCCTTAGGAAACTTGGGTGTAAATGGTCAGCTTTTTTTTTCCTCCTTCATCACGGCGACGATTCCAAAATGCTGAATGAGGTGTAATGTTGCAGCTGAGAACAAATTGACGATTGTTAAATTGGGTGGACTCGAACCTTTGATCCGACAAATGTTGAGTCCCAACGTCGAAGTACAATGTAATGCGGTTGGATGTATCACGAATCTCGCTACTCACGGTATGTGATCCCTTATACGTATCACTTTCGAAAAGGGTATTGATATCTTTAAGAGATCATCTTCAGATGAGAACAAACCTCGAATTGCTAAAAGTGGAGCTCTAGTTCCTCTCACTCGATTGGCGAAATCAAAAGATATGAGAGTTCAACGAAACGCTACTGGTGCTCTACTCAACATGACTCACTCTGGTACGTACTCTCCCTCTCCCTTTTGGCCCCGCGCCTACTAACCTTCCTTTGCTCATCTGACTAGATGAGAACCGACAACAATTAGTCAACGCCGGAGCGATTCCAGTACTCGTCGCACTCCTCGCCTCGCCAGATACCGACGTTCAATACTACTGCACGACTGCACTCTCGAACATCGCCGTCGATGGCAACAACCGAAAGAAGTTGCAAACGAGCGAACCGAAATTGGTGGTCAACTTGATCGGGTTGATGGATAGTCCTAGTTTGAAAGTTCAATGTCAAGCTGCCTTAGCTCTAAGAAATCTCGCTTCTGATGGTACGTCCCCCACTTACCTTCATCGACTCTCCCTCGAGGACTGATGTGGAGTTTTGGATGGACATGCAGAGAAATATCAATTAGAAATCGTCAAGAATGGAGGACTCCCCGCTTTACTCCGACTCCTCCGATCCTCATTCCTTCCTCTCGTCCTCTCGGCCGCAGCGTGCGTTCGAAACGTCTCGATCCACCCTTTGAACGAATCCCCCATCATCGAATCTGGGTTCCTCGGTCCTTTGATCGATTTGTTGGCTTACGACGAGAATGAAGAGATTCAATGTCATGCGATTTCAACTTTGAGGAACCTCGCCGCTTCGAGTGAGGGAAACAAGAGGGCGATCGTAGATGCTGGTGCGGCGGAAAGGATTAGGGATTTGGTTTTGGGAGTACCGGTTTCCGTTCAGAGTGAGATGACGGCTTGTGCTGCTGTGTTGGGTTTGTCAGGTACGTCGCAGCTTCATATTCAGTCAATCTTGAATCGAACTGATTGATAGGATGCTTGCTGAGTACAGAGGACATCAAGACTGAATTACTCGATATGGGAATTTGTGACGTTTTGATCCCTCTCACCAACTCTCCCTCTGTCGAAGTACAAGGAAACTCGGCAGCAGCGATCGGTAACCTCTCTTCAAAAAGTAAGTTTTCGACTTTTCTCTCCTCAGCTCCGTCAATCTCGAATGCTGAGTCGTTGTCGACCTTACAGCGGATGATTACACTGCATTCTCAAACGTTTGGTCTGAACCTGAAGGAGGTTTACATGGATACTTGGTGAGGTTCTTGGAGAGTTCGGATACTACTTTCCAACATATCGCGATTTGGACCATGGTACAACTCCTCGAATCAGGTGGTACGTGTTTCTCCTTTCTCTAATATATCTATCAATCACTGATCTGGTATGGAGTCGCGCACAGATCCAACTCTTGAAAACCACATTCGACAATCTCCTCACCTCTTACCGCTCGCGCACAAACTCGCTTCGACCCCGTTGTCGGAGAAATCTTCGAGTTCGATTCATTCGGGTACGGAAGGGAGTGAGAACGGGGATGGTGAAGATGGGATGGGAGATGGAGGTGAACGAGAAATTGTCGAATTGGCGAGAACTGTTTTGGAGTTATTGGACGTTGAACACAAAGAGTAGAAACTCTCTTCACATACCTCTCATTCTACAACATCGACACTGCCCTTTCTCTCTCACGTTTTTTACGCTTTTTTAACTCATCCTTTGTTTCTTTCAAATCGTTGTTTACCCTCTTTTTTTAATCAGTTTGCCTCCTCCCCTCCCCTTCTCTTCTTCTCTATCCCAGTTTCTCGCGCCTCGTTCATTTCTGTATAGGTCTCTCTCTCTCTCTCTCTCTCTCTCTCGTCTTGTTCACATCCCGTCTCTCCCATTTCCAAATCTCGTTCTTTCTGTGCTCTTCTCCTCGGTTTTTGACTACTCTTGAAATTACTCAAATTCACAACATTTCAATGAACAAACAAGATAGATAAAGGTTATAATCCAAATAGAGAGAGAGAGATTAGAAGAAGAGAGGAGGTCAAAACTCAAGCGAATTTCGCACCTGAAATCCCACCGTTCGAGGAACCGAAGAAACTCGAACCGAATGAAGCTACTTTGCGACTGATTGATGAAGACCTTTGTTTTCCCATTGGAGGCCGTTTAGGTTCTGGTTCTGAGGGAACAGGAGGAGGAGGGAGTTTCTCGTCGTTGAAACGTCGAGTGGGAGCTGTATCGGGTGAAGTGAGGGGTGTTGTCGGAGAGGTCTCGGTGTGGTCGGATAAGGGTGAGCTGAGAGGAGACGTGGATTCGATTGAACCGGAGAGGAGGAGTTCTTGAGGTTCCGCAACTGGGAGAGGGATCTCAATTCCTTCCTTGATCTCCTTCTCCTGACTTTGTAAAAGTTCCCCGGCATCTTCCTTCTCCATGATAGTCTTTACATGTCGTTTATCCCTCCCCAGCTGTAATTCATCAACTCCTTTCGCTTTCCTTCCCAACTGACTCGCACTCAAATCCTCCTCTTCCTCTTCTCCATCCCTCTTCTCCCCTGATCCTGATGAAACATATTGATTCCTTATACTTTGAGCATCTTTCGCCCATTCTTCACGTTCCTTCCTTTCCTTCTCTTGTTCCTCCTTCAAGCGCTTCGCACCTTTACTCCACTGCTCGACATAAAACTTTTCTTCCAAATTCCCGTACTCTGCCGCTCGACGACAAGTCCTGCAACAATCGACGACGGGGATGAGAGTTGCTGCGTGAGGGTGAGAGGTAGGGAGAGGAGGCGAGGTAGTGACTCTGGTTGGTGGTGGGAGCTGAGGTCTTCGAGGGGAAGTACTTGAAAGGGAGGGAGAAGGGAGAGGGGAAGTAGATTGAGGAGCTGAATTTGGAGAGAGGGGTAGAGGGAGTGAAGTAGGAGAAGTAGATGTTCGTAAGATTGGTTTTGAAGTTTGGGTCAAGAGACAAGGTCGACTACATCTTCTCGTCACGGTCGGGATCTTCAACGTCAACCTCGTCGGTGCGTTCGGAGTAAACGTGGGATCGTCTTCTAGGAGTTCGTCATCGTCGTCGGTGGTGTAGGATCGATCAGACCATGAACCGCTCCTTCGTCGAGGTCGTCTAGGTCGTCGAGTTGGACATTTGTATTGACCTACTTTCTCTCGTTCGGGAGATGATTCTCGTCGTCTCGAAGTAGAGGTGACTGAACTAGATCCGGTTGAGCCGGTGGAGAGTAAAGGTTCGAGAGTTGCTGAAAGTCCATTTCGTAATGAACACCAAGCTCTCGAAGTCGCTCCACTGAAACTCGGCGTTTCGAGGCTGTGATGCACACATAACCACATCAGTGCTGCCCCGTATGGCAAGACTGAGGAGTAAGAAAGTGCTCACGAATAAGTTCTAACTGCGATTTGTTTCTTTCCCAAATCCCTTTTAAACGCTTGTACCATGGCTTGTTCGACTTCCCCTTCATCCGCCAACTCGATCAAGACCGCCAAAGAACAGAATGAAACCTTTTTCTCAGTAGTGAAAGTTGAAGGTGAATGTGAAAGGGTCGA
>JGI24890J29729_1000183_pt1 | contig 48463 bp, 60 predicted proteins | sample FreactcultureFD7_FD_29729 | JGI IMG/M metagenome (IMG submission 29729)
GAAGAGTGCGAAATTACCTTCGCACGATTTTCCTCTCCGCCGTCTTCAGGAGCATCTGTTCTCTCTCCTCGCTCACGAGCTAGCGACCGACTGATCACTGAGGTACTGACAAGCGTTTCACATTCACCCCTTCAAAGAAGCACTCTTTAAGCAGTAGCTTCCTTCTTGTTTCCGTGAGAGCCGCAGTTTGTGCACGAGCAAGACTCGGCATCGCATTCGCATGACTTGCCCTCCTTTGAGCAGGCGCATTGCCCTTGGCTGTCGAGGAAGTAGAGCATTAGCAGACTGTCCACCTAGTGCGAGATCGTCGCAATGAAAGGTTTAGAACTTACTTTGATCCATCCTTTGACTGACAAGGGCATTGGGCGTTCTTGTCAGCACCGTCGTTGCATTTCTTGCAAGCGCAGTTTCCGGGTTTGCACTGTCGACGAGGAAGGAGAGTGGGCGAAGGAAGAGGAGAGAAGAGGGGGTGGAAAGTAGAAAGGGGAATCGATTCAGTTTACTCCCCCGGACTTGCTCCGTGACAGAGAGAACATACAGTGCAGTTTCCGACAGTAGAGCAAGAGCTAGATCGAGGGGGAGAAGGGAGTCAGTTGAATGATGATGATGATCAAGTTGGAGGAGCCCAAAGCGAACCAGGTAGTCATCTAATGATCAGAGAAAGGGTCAGTATCTACAGTCAGTATGTATGAGAATTTACTCACCTTGTAAAGTGGTTTGAAGTGATGAGTTGAGGGAAGAAGATTGCTCCCTCCTCTCTCATCGTTTTGTTCGAAACCTCACAAAATCACTCACGTCTCACATTTTCACCGCACCTCTCAAAACCGCTCATTTTCAAAGTTTTCGTCGTAAGCTCCGACGAAACCGCTGAGCCCACTTAGTCGAACTTCAAAAATCGCCATCACATGATCGCGAAAAGGCCTTCGGGACGAGTTTGCGAAAGATCCCCGACAGCTCCTCTCTCTGTCACCACCACTCACTGGCTCTTGCCGTGAACCTAGCAAACGATGGATCAGACTCCGCCGATCGATCCACATACAAGCAACAAAGACAAGGAAACTTTAACAGGGGAGAGTGGGTCGCTGCCTCACTCTTACAGCGAAGCGGCATCCGTTCCACCTACCCAAGACAGTACAGCGATCGTTCACCCTCCTACACCGACTGGCGACTCACACAAGAGTGAAAGCCAGAATCTACCTCCTCTCGCTCCCCTCTCAACTTCAACCTCAACTTTAGTTAATTCCCAACAACCTCCAATAACACCTCGCACTAGACAGCTTCACTTCTCTGATAATCCACCTCTCACCCACTCTTACGACCCTACGGCTTCCACTTCTCCTCAACCTCCTTCTTTCCCTCAAACTCCCGCTCCTCGACTTCCTTCCGCTTCATCTTCTCGCTCTACCGCATTAGGACTCTTCTCCCCTTCTACTCCATCTACACCACATAGAGAAATACCCCCTCCATCCCTCCCTCAGACCGTACAAGACTTGAAGACACTCCTTAAAAGTTTCCTAGTCGTCCTCCCATCTTCACTCAGAAAACTCCGATTCCTGATACCTCAAGGCATTAGAGTAGTAGCAAGAACTCTCATACATTCAGTAGCAATGGTACTCCATGCACGTCAAGCTCTAGCTTCAAACATTTTGTACGATTTCGTTGCGGCACTCTGGAGAGGGGTCATCAACATTTTCTTCAGGGAAATCAGGAGTCGTGGGGCATGGAAGATTCCGAGAACTAGTGAAGGCGCTACAATCTTTGTCGCCGGTCCTCATCACAATCAAGTAAGTTTCCCAAGGTTTTTCTAGCCCGCAGCGAGACACAGAAACGTTCAAGGCCGAAGTTGCTGACTTTCTGCGTTCGTCCACATAGTTCCTAGATCCGTTACTGTTAATGAGTGAAGTGAAGCGAGAGAGCGGAAGGAGGATCAGTTTCTTGACAGCAGCGAAAAGTATGGAAAGAGCTTTCGTCGGACTCGCTTCTCGTCTCATGCAAAGTAGTAAGTATCGCTTTCCTTTTCTCCTCGAAGTAATAGACAGTACTCAACGTGCTCCCTCCTGTAGTTCCTGTCGCTCGTGCTCAAGATTCGGCTTACAATGGAGTCGGAACAATTACCCTTTCACCCTCTGATTCGACTATCATCATCGGCTCCAACACCACTTTCCGCAAAGACTTCGATCACCCGAGATGGCAGATTATGCTCCCTAGAACACTCAACAGCGCCTCAGTGGAAGTGGTGGAAGTTATCAGCGATACTGAACTGAGGATCAAGAAAGATTTCCCGAAGAAAGCTGTTGAATCGTTGAAAGGGAAACCCGAAGGAACCGCTTACAAGGTACGCTGTCATACTGGATTTGCTCCGAACTGCTGAAGCTGACATGTATCCGATTGGCAGGTTCTCCCTCATGTCGATCAAACGAAAATGTATTCCTCAGTTTACAAAGCTCTCACTCAAGGAGGAAGTATCGGTATCTTCCCCGAAGGAGGATCACACGACCGTACCGACCTCCTTCCCCTCAAAGCTGGAGTTTCCATCATGGCTCTCGGCGCCGTTTCAGCTCACCCAGATCTTCGACTTCAAATCGTTCCCGTCGGTTTATCTTACTTCCACGCTCACAAGTTCCGCTCAAGAGCTGTCGTCGAGTTTGGTACTCCGTTTGAGATCCCGAAGGAAATGGTTAGCGAATTCGAGAAAGGTGGAGAGGAAAAGAGGAAAGCGATTGGAGAGTTGATGGATATTATTGTCGATGGACTGAAAGGTGTAACGGTCAGAGCACCTGATTACGATACTCTCATGGTAAGCTTCATCCTCCTTTCGCTTTCGTCGACCTGGACTGACTGGGCTTGGTTTCGTCTTTCAGCTCATTCAAGCCGCTCGACGACTCTACCGCCCTCCCGGTCAACATCTCACACTCGGTCAAATCGTCGAACTCAACAAGCGATTCATTGTCGGCTACGAAGTGTACAAGGATGAGCCTAGAGTGAAGGATCTTGGACGAAAAGTGAAAGAGTACAACACTCTTTTAAGATACATGGGATTGAAAGATCATCAAGTAAGTTCCGAGCTCTCTCGTCTAGATCGACAGATGTTCTGACTCCAGTCGTGAAACTAGATCGAACGAGTTGGACGACCGAGATGGCGCAGTTTCTTCTTGATGATGTATCGACTCGGTTTGCTCGGAGCATGGGGAACCCTCGCTCTTCCTGGTGTCGTTCTCAACGCTCCCATCTTCATTGCAGCCAAGATCATCAGTCACAAGAAGGCGAAGGAAGCACTAGCAGGATCGAGTGTCAAGATCAAGGGAAACGATGTCCTCGCAACTTGGAAAGTCCTCGTCGCTCTCGGTGGTGCTCCCGCTCTCTACACGGTCTACGCAATCAACGCCGTCGTACTCGCTCACAAACTCGGTCTCGACTTCAAATACAAACTTTGGGCTCCTTTCGCTACTTTCGCTGGATTACCTCTCATCGGAGTCGCTGCTCTCAAATTTGGTGAGGTTGGAATGGATGTCTACAAGTACGTCTAGAGAGTCATTCTAACCTCCTGCTAATCCACTGACACTACTTGTCGCAGATCTCTTCGTCCCCTCTTCCTCTCCCTCGTTCCTGGCAAAGAACCTCAACTTCAGAAACTTCGCGTACTCCGTGAATCCCTTCAAGGCGAACTCAACGAACTCGTTGAAGAACTCGCTCCCGCCATCTTCGAAGACTTCCAAAAGCAACGCATCGTCGCCCCTTCAGCTCGTCCTGCTCCTCCTTCGAGGGCTGCCGTTGAACCTACCGACAAACGATCTTCTTACGGTCCAGCTGGACAAGGAACATTCCTCACTCACCCTCTAGGATGGTTGGACGAATACTTGTTCGGTTGGAGTCAGAGTATGGCTCCTCCGAGGGAGAAATCGGCGGTTAGTGATGCGGATGCTTTGACGGATGGTCAAACTGCTAGTGGCTACGTCAGCGGTTACACGACTGAAGAAGCTCCTGACTATGACGAGGTGAGTCTGCATTGTTCACTCTCGACTAGAACCGAATCTGATCAATTTTTTCGATAGGTTATTCACATTCTCAACCGAGAACAAGGTGTCATGGATTCTCCCGCTCCCCCCGCCGCTCCTCAACTTTACCGTCGCAACTCTCGAAACCGTTCTCGCTCACAACTCGACCTCACTGCCCTCGATCCTACGAAATCTTCAACTTCGACCGCTCTCGATGGAGGTTCAGCAGCGAGTCGACGAACAGGGGCCGCTCCTAAAGACGAATAGTTCCTCTTCCCACCTTCTCCATTCACAACCAGTCAGTACCACTTAGACATATCGATCCGTCAAAAATAAAGCCAAGATCAAACATTTAGGGAATTCCGTCGTTGTTTCCGGTTCTTCAGGGTTTCTCTCCTCTCTCGCTGTTCCCGTTGGAAGTCTGTCTCTTCCCTTGTCGTCTTTTCTTTCTTTGTAGATTCCACTCCCGTCACCCTCTCTTCAGCAGTAATACAGACTTTGGTTCAAATGGAAATTTTTGTGGTCGTGCAGTTTTCGAGGGCGGATTCTCGCACGCTCGCCTTCGGTGCACGCGATAGCATTATTTCGTGCTCGTCGTAGAACGTTGAGAGTACTCTCAAGGCCGGGGAGGGCTTTCCGAAGAAGAAGGATTTGCGTTGTCAGCGCTGCTCCTTTTCCTTCTCGGACTCTCGGCGAAACATAGTGTTTCTCCCAACTCTCCCTCTCCTCACTTCGACTCGGAAAGCGGAACTCGACCGCATCTGTACTACTGGAAGGAACAACTACACACTCAGTTCGAGACTAGGTTTACCCGCCTCCTGAAACCTTCGGCCTTCCCTCGACAAACTTCTCTTACCTCATCAAAACAGTCAACTCTCACCTCCTCCTCTCCTTCTCTATCAACTATGCCGGCGACCCCGATCCCACGTCGGGGTCCTCAGAACGCCTTTACTCGTCGATTGGCCAAGATCGGAAATTGGGAACTCACTTCACTCTTCTCTCGACCCTATACAAATCCAAATCCTCGCAAAGTCCTAGTCAACTGTCACGTACCACCAGAGGCCTACACTACTGCGCCTAAACTCCCACTATGGTCAAAGCAGGTTAAAGGGGAAGATGGAAAGGTTAGGAAAGTCAAGCAAGGTTTAGGAACTAAGGAAGTGCCTGCTCCAGGTTGGACCTTTCAAACGAATCAAGTCCTCACTTCGAAGTACAACATCGTTACTTTCCTACCGAGGAATTTGCTCGAACAATTCCGTAGGGTTGCAAACATCTTCTTCTTAGGTAAGTTCAACTTTCCTTCGTCCCGATGCCGATTTAGACGGGCTCTCGAAGGGAAAGGCAGATGTCTCTACGCAACGATGGATCAGGACATGTTACACGTTAAAGAGGTTCATTCAGATTGTTTGGGTGGAAAGCCAAGTCGCGATCGCCAGCCTCCACTCGCTCAGTTCATTAACCTCCATAACTCTTTTCCGGAAAACAGTTCTCGTCATTCTACAATTCTTCCCTCGTTTCACTACCGTCAACCCTGGTCTCTCTGCACTTCCCCTAATCGCCGTGCTCTTCATTACCGCCCTCAAAGATGGATACGAAGATTTGAAACGACATCAAAGTGACAGAGCTATCAACAACATCAAGGTGAGTGGCTTGTCGCAGCTTCAGAGTTGACTCAGAACTGATCTCTGTCTACTCAACAGGTCCTCGCTCTTCGTGGTACTTTCAACAACCCGAATGCAACTTTACAAAAATCGAAATCTTTCGGTCTTCCCGCCTCAGTCCGCAACTTTTTCCTCCGTCGATCTCTCGTCCGTGAAGCAGAGGATGCCGAAGAAGAGCGAGAACATCGGGACAAGAAGGGATTCTGGGGAAGTAAAGTGTTGAGAAAGCCAACACTCGGAAGGAAGAAGAAGCAGAAGTCGTTCGATGATGACAAACATTCGGCTGGAGGGGAAGAGGCGGATGGAATCGAACATGGAGATGTAGAAGCAGTGAGAATAGCGCCAGGAGGAGGAACTTTACAAGGTGGTCGAGAACGAGCGAAGAGTTCAGCAACGACGGGAAGTGGAATGGGCAACGCTCGACCTCGTGCCAATACTGCCGGTACCTACGAAGCCGATCTCCCAGCTCGACACACGCGACAACAAGGCGACTACTACGCCGACGATGTTGACGAAAGTCGAGATGGACCGATTGATACTCCCGGAGAACCGAACGCTGAACAACAACCTGGAGCTACGATTCACATGCCTCATCCTCATCTACCTTCAGGGCACCATCACTACGATCGACCGACTTGGGCGAAGGAAACTTGGGAGGATTTGAAAGTTGGAGATTTCGTTCGACTTCACGCAGACGAGAGTGTTCCTGCAGGTGCGTCTCTTCCATTGTTACAGAAGACGTTGGACACGACTGATCACAGCTACGATCCTTAGATCTCATCGTTTGCGCTACTTCGGAGGAGGAGAATGTCTGCTTCGTCGAAACCAAGAATCTCGATGGAGAAACCAATCTAAAATCTCGTTCCGCCGTTCCTGAACTCACTCATCTTCGCACTTCTTCCGCCATCGCCAACGAAGCCAAGTTCATCATTCGAGCTGAAGCACCCGATGTCAACATGTTCACCTACAACGCAGCTGTCGAGATTCAGGACGGTCGAATGGGCAAAGATGGAAATCCTCTCAAGTGTCCTGTTAACCTCAACACTATGCTCCTTCGAGGAACGGTTGTACGAAACACGGAATGGGTTATCGGAGTCGTTTGCATGACGGGACGAGATACGAAGATCGTGTTGAATTCGGGTGGAACTCCTAGTAAACGGAGTAAAGTTGAGCGATTGATGAACCCCATGGTGTACGTTTTCTCTCTCTCAGCCTCATCGTGATCCTCCAACTCATCGAATGTATTGTGTCTAGCTTCCTCAATCTCTTCTTACTCGCTCTCATGACTGTCATGTGCGCTGTCGTCGATCACTTCCTCGAGGTTCAATACTACCGAGAAGGAGGATACTGGATGTATGGTGCCGATACTTCGAGTGACAACCCGAATATCAACGGTATCATCACTTGGGCCAACGCTTTGATCGCTTTCCAGGTGAGTCTATACTTTCGAAATCTCTGTCTTGCTCTTTCGCTAATTTCCTCATCGCTTTCGTAGAACATCGTTCCCATCTCGCTCTACATCTCGATCGAATTCACACGTCTAGTTCAAGCTGCTTACATATGGGGAGACGACGACATGAAAGGAAATGGACGAAGAACGACAGCTCGTAGTTGGAATCTCTCGGACGATCTCGGTCAAATCGAATACATCTTCTCCGACAAGACTGGTACTCTCACTCAGAACGCTATGATCTTCCGACAATGTTCAGTAGCCGGCAAAGTCTACGTTGGCGACGAGCAGATTCCCGATACAACGGTCGTTCCCGACAAACCTACTTCTTCCGCCGCTTCTTCCGACGATGCAGTCACCCGAGTTCACTCTGACAGCAACGATGGAACCGACGAGAAGGTCAAGACGAAATTGGCAGATCAAGTCCTCGCTCCTTTCCACGATCAAGAAATCGAAAACGATCTCGCCAAAAAGGATTCTCTTCACGCCAAGAACCTCTACAACTTCTTCTCGAATCTCGGTCTATGTCACACTGTTCTCACCTCGGAGGAGGACGGTCTCATCTCGTACAAGGCTCAATCTCCCGACGAAGCCGCTCTCGTTCAAGCCGCTGCCGATGTCGGATTCGTCTTCCTCGGTCGCGACAAGGATATCCTTCGCATCCAGACTCCTCACGATCCCGACGTCGTCGAATATCAACTACTCAACGTTCTCGAATTCACCTCGGCGCGTAAACGAATGAGTGTCATTATTCGCAAGGTCTCAGAAGGAGAAGGTTCCGGCAAACTCTTCCTGCTCGCCAAAGGTGCAGACAACATCATCTTCGAACGTCTCGCTCCCGGAAACGAAGAACTAAAGCAAGTTACGGACAAGCATCTCGAAGATTTCGCCAACGAAGGTTAGTCCTCTCTTCCCCCTTCTTCTTATTCTGCACGTTGAAGCTGACACTGATTCGTCATCTATAGGTCTTCGAACTCTCTGTCTCGCTTACAAACCTCTCGACGAAGATGTCTATGAAGCGTGGGAGCGAGATTTCCACGAGGCTACTACACTCATTCAGAACCGAGATGAAGAGATGGAAGCTGTATCTGATCGCCTCGAACGAGACTTGATCCTTCTTGGAGCGACTGCTATCGAGGATCGTCTTCAAGACGGTGTTCCCGAAGCGATTGCTGATCTCAAACGTGCCGGTATCAAGGTGCGTTACTTCCTCAGAATCGCTCTCGTAGCTCTCAACTGACTCTTTTCGTCGATAGATCTGGGTCGCTACTGGTGACAAGCTCGAAACTGCTATCGCTATCGGCAAGACTTGCAACCTCCTTTCTCGCGACATGAATCTCATCATTATCAAGGGTGGAGAATACGGACAACACAACTCGGCTTACGATCAGATCAGAGGCGCTCTCGAGAAGTTCTTCGACGCCGAAGGTCTAGCCGAACAACTCGAACATCAACCTCCCGGTGCCGAACCTCGACCTTCGATGTCTCGTCGTTCTGGCAGTTTACACCGTACGAATAGTCTTCGAAGAACCGCGACTGGTGCTTCTGGAGTCTCCGACATTGTTGGAGATGACAACGGAACTCGACCTGGAGGTTACGGACTCGTTATCGACGGATCCTCTCTTCGTCATGCTTTCGGTGAAGCTTACACCAAAGATCTCCTCCTCGAACTCGCAACTCGCTGCAAAGCGGTCGTTTGTTGTCGTACCTCTCCTCTTCAAAAGGCACTCATCGTTCGTCTCGTCAAGGATGGTCTCGGCTCGATGTGTCTCGCAATCGGAGATGGAGCGAACGACGTCTCGATGATTCAAGCAGCCGATATCGGAGTAGGAGTAGCTGGAGAAGAAGGACTTCAAGCTGTCAACTCGTCGGATTATGCGATGGGTCAATTCCGATTCCTCAAACGTCTGCTTCTGGTTCACGGCCACTGGTCGTACTTCCGAAACTCGAACATGATCGTCAACTTCTTCTACAAGGAAATCATCGGTATCGGAGTCCTCTTCTGGTTCCAATTCTACTGCGCCTACTCTGCCACTACCGTTTACGAATATACCTACTTGCTCTTCTGGAACGTCTTCTGGACTCTCGGTGAGCTTGCTCTCTCTCTCATTTCGATGGATCTATCTCAGATACTTATAGCTTGCTGTCCATACAGTTCCTGTCATCTTTATCGGAATCTTCGATCGAGACGTCGGCGAGCGTGCTCTCATGGCTGTACCCGAGCTGTACGAGAGGGGTAGAAAGGGTAAATTGTTCGGATTAACGAGGTTCGGAATCTACATGCTCGATGGTATCTACCAAGTAAGTCGGTTTCCTTGGTCACCCTCGAGAGAGCGAGTTCTGACAATTCCTCGTCTCGCAGTCTGTTGTCATCTATTTCTTCCTCCTGTACTCCTACGACACAACCACTGCTCGATCCGATGGATACGACATTAACATGTACGAATTCTCTGTACGTGATCGTCTTCTGTCACTTCTTCTCGTCCACCAAGCTAATTTGATTTCCCCTTTTCAGACTGTGATGGCCGTCTCGGCTGTTTTGACTGCCAACTTGTATAATGGACTCAACACTCGCGTAAGAGTCCTTTCTCTAGGCGAAATCTCACGACGAAAGCTGACTTGAAATCTTCTCTCAGGCTTGGAATTGGTTCGTACTCGGAGGTGTCCTCATCGGAATGGTCCTCGTTGTCGGCTACACTGCCGTCTACTCCGCTTTCCCTCCCTCGCTCATCTGGACCTACGTCTGGGGAAACAACACCTACCTCTGGCAATCGGTTTACTGGTGGCTCGGTCTTGCCCTCACCATCATTCTTTCCCTTGCTCCTCGCTACATCTACATGTTCCTCCGAGACAACTACTTCCCTACCGACGTCGACATTTGTCGAGCTATCGATACTCGCGATCCGAATCACGACTGGCTCCACGATCCTTACATGCCAAAGACTGAACTTCCCGCCAAATTCGAACGAGTCGATTCGGCATCCGCTGGAGACGCTGTTCCCATCCTTCCTCCTAGTCGACCATCGTATCAGCAACAACGTGACTCGTTCCAACTCGGACGTGTTCAGACTCATCAATCGCAAACTTACGATATGGCGACCGGAGCGGTTCGATCTGGAACGAACGCTGGGTTCCAATACGACGAGGGAGTGCCACTAGACGTCTCGAGGTACACTTCGAGAGGGTCCCAAGCAAGTGGAGCAGCGAATGAGCGAAGAAAGAGGAGTGGAAGTTTGCGAGTAGGAAAAGTCGAAGTACCTATTCGTAAGTCTCAACCCTGCCTTTCTCTCGCTGTCTGAGCCTTTGTACTGACTCTTTCATAATCCGACAGCTTTCCTGGGAGGTAGTCCTAGTGGTTCGCGAGGGAGATCGGGATCTTTATCGACGAAACTCTTCCGAGCAAATCGCAAGAGCATGATCAACGAGGAATCCCCTTCTAAAGCCTCGCCACTTCGAGAAACAGAGACTTCAGAAAGAGTCGACGAGGAGACCCTCGAGAAGGAACAGGAACAGCATCAACAGGAACTTCACGGAGTACACCCACCATCGTCGGATCCTTTCCGATGAGCTTCGTCTGCACATACTCACCCTACACCCCCATAATTTACTTATTTCCCATCTTCTTTAATCGTTCTTCATTCTCATCTGTTCAAATTCTCCCCCCTCGTTCATTTGCACCTTTGTTCTCGTTCTTTTCCCTCATAGATTCTCTTTCCTCTCTCTTCAATAACCTTGTCATACTAGCGAAGTAGGCTTGATTTCTTCACAACAGCTACCGTTCGACTACTCTGCGAGAGAGAGAGCTATCGCTTATAAAGTATAGCCATTCTCGTTCGAACCCATCGATAATATCTGATTATCAAAGTTTGCTAGCATCTCCAACTCTTCCGGTCGAAGCTCGAGCGGTCTTCCTGCTTCCGTTGTCGGGTCTGCCGTGAGAGAGGATTGATCGAGGAAGGGGAACAAGGGAGGGAACGATGCAATAGGATCGGTGAACATCGAGATATCGAATGGATCTGCAGTGGGGAGCTGTGCCGCAAGAGGTTGCTGAGCTGGAGGGGCCGAAGATGGGGTAATGTTATCTGTCGAAGGCGTGATTGCTGAATGAACGTTGCTTGGGAGATTGGAAGGAGAGAGAGAGCGAGGCTGTGATGGAGGACCTGCATATGATGTTGAGGTTGACGGCTCGTCGTCTAGGCTGTAATCGATAGGGACTATTGCAAGACTTGGATCAGCTTGCGCGGTCACTTTTCGATACACGATTTCAGACTCACTACCGTTCTCCCTTGCGAAATCGTCAAGAAACGACAGATCCAGCTTGAAGTCTTCATCCTTCATCATAAATGGGATGATCGGACGGGGATTGAGTGAGATAGGTCTCGGAGGAGGTGGTGGTGGAAGAGTCGTAGGAGGCGAAGGAAGATCGTTTGAAGGGAGGACACCGTACGAAGCGGTCAAGGCAGTGAGCAATCCTTCACGTTGAGCAGCTGCAGCTGGAGATGACCAGGCAGCTAAAGCTAGGCATTGCTCGAAGCTGTGAGAGAGATCTGCGTCAACGGACGTAATGAACGATCAAGAAGAGACTTCGTACATTTGTCCAATCTCGAGTGAAATTCCAAGTTCTCTGATCAGTTCCGTCTTCACTTCAGCCTTCTCCTCTTTTGCTAAGCTGGTCCATGCCGAGCACACCGACAGCATTTCGACAACTTCGCTTGCCATGTTGAAAGAGCAAGTATCGATTGCTTTCTTGGCTGAACCAGCGAGAAGTAAGACGGTCCTCTGCACGCGTGCTCGAGAAATAGCGTAGTTGTCGAGGAGGGACGGTGTAGGAGGGGTGGATACGGAGGAAGCAAGAACGAATGCTTGAACGATCTTTTGATGAATGAGCAGGTCGAGCTGGGCGAGATAACTTTGTTGCGTTTGAATGAGGTGTCCCAGGTCTGAGAGGAGCTGAGCCGAATCGACGGCGGAGAGGAGGGAAGGTAGTGTCGTAAGGCGGAAGGTGAGATCGGATAGGTAAGCGAGAGCGACATCGATTTGAGACCATAACGGTTGAAGGAGCGCGGCATTCTCGGTACCTAGGAGCAGTCAGAATTTCTTTCAGTCTCAAAAGGACTCGTTCGGCGCGAGCGAGCGACTCACGAGCTGGAGGTATTTGAAGAAAGTTTCGAAAGAGCATCGCTGTCGCCCAAATCATCGGTAGTAGCTGCAGACCAAGTTCTTGACAGCAGTCGTGATCCAGTTGAAGCTTCGAAAGATCGATTGAAGGGGTGAGGGAAGCTTCTGATGAGAGGAGAGGGAATACTGGACCAAGATCGATGTCACGGCTGAGGCAAATGAACAAGATGAGCGGAGAACTTCGCAGATCAGAAGTATGGAACGCACTCACAAAGTAGCTTTGACATTCATGACTGCCGCTGATCGAGCGTCGAGAAGCTATAAATGCACGAGTCAGCTTGCTCGTCTTTGAACGAAATAGGCTTAACTCACCAGCAAATGAGCGTTAACCGGACCTTGTAGTCGCTCGAGGTCCTTCTCCTCAATTTCCCCTCTCCGACCCATCATCAAAGTCCTATAACTCCTGCACAAGACCTCGACGAAATCTCTATCTCCTCTTCCCCTCCCACCTTCCCTCGTCAGGAACGTGAGCCAATCCATCACGATCAGACAATAGATCGCTTCGGGAGAAGGTCGATGGCGCATTGCTGAATCTTCAAAGATAGTCCGGGATTGATAGGTGAGCGAGAGAACTGGTTGAGCGCGAGATGTCCCGTAAGGTATGTAGGCTGAGTAGTTGAACGAACAACCGCTTGGTCGAACAGCAGGCATGTCGGGTGAGCCCTTGCCGACGATCTTCTACAATCACGAGAGAAGAGCTGTGAGTATAGTTTCATCAAGCGAAACTGGCAAGCAAGAAATGGTTTCGTACAGCATGATCTGTAAACGTGGATGCAGCAGCAACGAAAGCACCGCAGAGGACCTAGTAAGTAAAAAGATGAGCAGGCAGCACGAGGGGATCGTGGAGCGAAACAATCGGTACCTCTGCAGCTATTTCCCTTTCTTTCGAGACTCCAGCACTAGATCGTGTATATTGCTTGTAGAAATCAGTCGCAAGTCCGACAATACTTGGAGGACAATGTTTGAAGACACCTATGAGAGCTACTGTCTGTCAGCCTAGTGCCGAACGGTTTGCGACGCAGAAACGAGACTTGCGTTCGATGAATTGGAAGGTCATTGCTCCTCCTATGTCGAACGCTTTGAACTGCGCTTCTAGTTCGAGCATACTATACGCGAATCTCTGATCAGTGTTTGCGATGCTCGAGAGTGATTGTAACCGAGAACGAAGCTGGACTGACCTATCGTCGGGTCGAACTTCCCCTTTCTTCAGTCGTTTCTTCCTCGTCGGTTCTCCGGTACACCTGTGCGCGCTACATCTACAGCTCGATCCGCAGCAAGTCACTAAGAAGGAGAACTGACTGAAAGTTTCCGGTTTCACAAGCCAAACAAGTTCCCGTCTCTTTCCATTCGCATCTGACCCTTCGAATTCGGCAGACCTGCGCATTCACACTTATCAGCGTTACTGTTGGTTGGACAGCGAGACCTCTACATACCTCGCAAGCCAATCTCTTCCTCTTTGAACCCAACGGATCGGAACTAGAGTCCTGAGAGGTCGCTTTCCCTTTTCCCTTTGCCGATGCCGGGATCCTAGAAGGTGGCGGCATTTCTGAGTCTTCTCTAGAGGTCGACATAGCTGCAGAGTGTGGTGGAGAGGAGAAAGAGCTGAACAAAGTTTGTTGAGTTGAATGACACCTTTCACCTATTCACTCTACGCTTCGGTTATCGCTTGGGATAGCCCAGAATGAATCGGATATTGGTAACTATAGTCGTACGTCTTACTCTCGCTCTTTTTCGTCGTTCCCTTGCTGATCTCTTACTCCTGATCTTAAACCTGTGTTACTGCTTCTCGCACGCTCAGAGACATGGCGAGACGGTGAGCGATACATCCCTATTTCTTCTACTATCCTCCCTGATCCTCCAAGCTCACCTACGTCGATAGTTTTCGGGCTATAGGATCACAATAAAGCCGGTATCATTCAAGGTCACCTCGACGTCCCCTTGAACTCGCAAGGAGAAGCACAAGCTAAACACACGTCAAAATGGCTCAGGGAGAATGGAATCGAGTTCGATCAGGCCTTTTCGAGTGATCTAGGGAGAGCGAAACTTGTAAGTCTCTCACATCTCTAGTTGACTCGAGTTGCTCGAGTGATCCGTTTTGCTGATAGGGGAGCCGAGGGCATGATAGACAGCTCAGTTGATCTTGAAGGAGCAAAGGGAGGGACTCAAGCTGATAGAAGACCAACGGATACGAGAAAGAGTAAGTTCTCCTTCCTTTTTCGTGGAATCGCTGCTCGCTCTCGATTCGCACGTCGGAATGTGACACTGATCGAGTATACCTGCTCACACAGCACCTCGGCAATCTACAAGTGAGGATCTATATCGAATGGTATCGTTTAGTTCTTTCGGAGACTGACTATAGCATCGCCTTGTGTCCTCACAGGGTAAGCGACGTGGCGACCCCGGTACAGATCCGTCGACAGTTGAACCCGTCTCCCACCTTCGCTCACGTCTCTTCTCCTTCTGGGACACGCTCTTCCCTTCTTCCCCCTCTCCGCTCTCCACTTCCTCCTCACCTGAAACTCCGACAAAGATCCTCTACGTCTCCCACGGCGCCGCGATTCGGGAATTCATCCAAGCGTTGATTCACGAACGGAAGGAGGATTACGGTCTTGAAGATTTGCCGGAGGGGGAAGAGGAGATGTTGAAGTTGGGTTCGAAGAGGATTGGGAATTGCGCTAGGACTTTGATCGAGATGACTCCTCACACAATAGAAGGTGAGTGCTCCTATAGATGATATGAGGGAAGACTTAATACTGATGATTTCGAATCGGGTGAGTCTAGGTTCGGATCAAGTTAGATGGAAAGGCAGATTACTGTTATATGCAGACGACACACACTTCATAGATTCAAGTAGAGCTCCTTCACCTAGACTCAATGCAGACGTCCTCTAGAAACGCAAAATTGTGTAAATACTATATTCTTCATCTGATCTTGACATACTCGCTCCCGCTCGAGTCACCATCTCGTCCCATCAGAGCTGTGACCATCTGTAGTAGTCGGCAGATGTGGGTTACACTGGAAATTTCGGAACTTGTTCGATTCTAAGCCTTAGTTAAGGGTTAATTAAGGGGTTACTGAGGGGTTGACAAAGTTCGTTCCCAAATTTCCGACTTTGAGTCCCTCAGTGTCTCAATCTGTGTCGGCGCTCGTCACCAGAGTCACCATGCGTAGATCATCGCGAGAAATCAGCCATATCTCGAGGCAACGAGCGTTTCGTCGAGTCAGAAAGATCGACGAAAGCTTTGAAACGAAGGTCGAGTTCTCAACGCCATATAGAACTTATCGATTACTGTTGTAGCTGTCCCTCTTATTGATGAGCACGGCGAGTGAGAAGAGCGGAGGTTGAAAAGTTGGGAAAACGCTCCAAAATTTACGACTCTGGGCTTTCAGTCTTTTTCCTCGCCAAGTCATCGAGCATGGAGGACAGATTGAACGAGGTATATACAGGTATAGACGAGCAAAAGGGGGGATACTGCTAATAACGAAGTAACGAAAGAGAGAAAACGAAAACGAAAAAAGTTGCGGTAACTGAAAGATAACGACGCCTGAGCTCTTGAAGCTCTCCCCCCTTTTGACACATCCTGATACCTAAGGCACACTATCGAGCAATGAGACCTACTCGTCGTCCCTGACTTCCCTCGTAGCTACGTCTCGTTTCTTTTTGCTCAAGAAGGTTTGAGCGATCTCCATTCCTGCTGGTAGACCTGTACGCTCGTCGCTTTACTTCATCAGTATTTGCGTCAGCATATGGGGATCTAGAAAGAGCGTACCTTTCTGCCAGAGGAAAGAAGCGAGATCTTTGGGTTCTTCCGATTGCGAAGGAGGAGTATTTGCGTTTCCGATTCCAGGTGAAGGGTACGCTACGAACATTCACTCCGAATAAGCGCATGGTCGATCAACGTCTAATCGAGAGAAGGTGAACGTACGAGATTGTGAAGACTGTGAATGAGGAGTTCTACCTTTGACATCTTCCTCTGGACCATTTCCACCGTTCCCTCCCGTTCCCTTCAAGACAACCCACAGTACACCTCCGATGACGGCGAAGAATAACAACTTCGATAGGAGGGAGATCAATAGGTAGAGGAAGATAGCGAGTCCAATGAGTACGATTGGGTTTTTGAACGCTTGTAAGAGTGCAGCTGGAGGGTGGGACAAGTCGAGTTGAGAGAGATAGGCTAATAGTTGTAAAGGGTTGAAAGTGGGTTGATCTCTATCCTTTGAGTTTGGTGGAGGAGGATAAGGACTTTTAGATGATGGAGAATTAGAGGAAGAGGCTGCTTCGAATTGCTTCTTGATGAGTTCTTGTTCCTCCTTTTGTAAAGAGTGATATTGATTCGCTAGTGACTTCAAGTTGAACATTGGTAGCTAGAGTGAGTGAAGGGTGAGAAAGGAGGATGAAGTCATCATTTCGAAACTTTGAAAGGGCGAGAGACTCCAGAACACCGAATCGCTCTTACTTCCTCACTTCACTCCAGTTACTCTCACAGCATCCTCGCAAGCTCAAGCTTCAAGCTTCAAGCAGCCGACTAGTCGTCAAATCAGCTCAATTTCGCAGCGGCCCCACCTCCTTTGACCAACTCTACCTCATCCCTCCTCGAGACGTGCCACAATGTCAGACCCAGAGTATGAATTGATCTATCACGCCGGAATTCCAGGTCGAGGAGAGGTAAGACTTGACTCTTCCTTTCTCTCTCTCTTTCGCATCGAGTGCCGCTGATACTTGACGATATAGTTCCCTCGATTGTACTTTGAAGCTACTGGTACTCCTTACAAAGACTCTGCGTTGATCCAAGGTCAAGAAGGGATCAAACCTTATATGGATGGATCATTCGAAGGAAATGGTGAGCTCTCTCCCCTCCTCGCCCCTCGTTCGCAACCCGACTCGAAAGACCTCCACTGACCCCTATACTTGACTTGATATATAGACAAGAATCCTCTCCCTTTTGCACCTCCAATGCTCAAACACGGCGACATCGTAATCTCTCAAACTCCAAACATTATGCTTTACCTCTCAACTCACCTCACTTCCCCCATCGACCTCAAAGTCTCCCCCTCCGAGTCCTCCTCCTCTCCTTCTCCCTCAGCCTCAGAGAGCCCAAAATATTCTCCACCAACTCTCTCGGATCCCTTGGTCTATCAAATCCATTCCCTCGTCCTCACGATCCTCGACCTCAATAACGAAACTCACGACACTCATCACCCCATTTCCGTATCTTCCTACTACGAGGATCAAAAAGACGAAGCGAAGAAGCGAGCGAAAGATTTCAGAGAGAAGAGGGTACCCAAATTTTTCCAACATTTCGAAGCGAATTTGAAGAGGAATGGGAAGGGGGAATGGTTGTTTGGAGAGAAGGCTAGTTGTGCAGATTTGTGCTTATTTCAGGTTGTTGACGGCGTATGCTCATCTTCTCTTCTCTTCTCTCTTCCTGCGCTGTGAAGACGCTCACGACTCGCCTCGTGTATTCGATTTGTACAGCTCAAATTCGCTTACCCAAATTTGATGGAGAAGATTCTTCCGAGGTACACGAAGATCCTTGAACTCTACGAAACGGTCAAGAATGCGCCGAGGATCAAGAGTTATTTGGAGAGCGAGAGGAGACAGAAATATTCAATGGGAGTGTTCAGGTCTGTTTTTCCTGCCCTCTCTGATCAAACAGGAGGCGCTGATTGACGAGTATCAAGTAGATACTACGAGGAATTGGATGAACCCAAGTGAGGCGCAAGGAGAGGAAATGAAATCGATGTTGAAATTACTACCATCAATCAGTAGCTTGACAGGGATCTGGAGGAACTGGATCAGTCATCTCCATGTCCTCTCAGTTCGACAATGAGGAGAAGCGAGAGCTAAAAGTGTGCAGAGCTTCTCTCGTTGTAAGCGAGAAGAGTAGTAGAGAGCAACTAAAGCTTATTATTACGACAACATTCACTTTCTTCACAAAGCATGCTACATTCTCCTCGACCTTGTTCATTCCCCTCTTGACAATACAAGCGTCATTCCAGGATACAAGCGCGATCATTCAGCTTCAACATCTCGTTCCGCCTGACTAACTTTCTTCCTCTTCCTAGCTGATCCACCCTCAAACTCTGCGTCGTAGTCGTTGTCTTGTGTCATTCTGTTCTCTTCGTTGTCCTTGGTGCGAGAAGAAGCGGTTCTTTTGAGGTTCGAGTGAGCTGCGAGTGGAGTCGGTTCGTCGTCGAGTTGCATAGCATCTTCTTCGTTCGAGATCTGTCAGGCTTCAGTTACCTTGATCAGCACTCATCGATCGAGAGGATCGTCAGAACCGAAGACTGACCCGAGCATTTAAACCTCCAGCTTTTGAAGCAGTTTGTCCATTCCCAAGCGAATCAAAAGCAGCGACAGGTGCTCGAGGAGTACTCTTCGATGATGTTGAAAGGATTGAGCGTTTCATAGCAGCAGATTGACGAGCCGCGATCTTTGCATCTTCGGGAGTGATTCGAGGCTCCTCATCGTCTTCGATAGATGAGAGGGAAGATGCGTCAGAGAGGTTGGGATCTTCGTGTTCTGTGATGGGAGGTAAAGTCTTGTTACGCTTGTGTCGTTCGATGAGGGAAGAAGCAGAAGCAGCTGAGACGGCGTGAGAGGGAGAAGGAGTCGCTTCGACGAGAACTCGAGATGATGTAGCTTTGGAGTCAGAAGCGAGTTGATCAGTCTGTGATGAGATCGAATATGACTCGAGGTCAGCGTGCGATTCGTATGAGGGAACAGGAGAAGGAAAGGGGGAAAGCATGCGATTTGAGCATTTGCTTCGTTCGCTTCTTGTTCCTCCTGAGTATCGTTGAGCATAGCGAGAATAGGGCGTTCAGCTCCTTGACCAGGCGACAAATACTTCGAATCCTTGTACTTGGTTTGTTTCGATGATCTGATCAAGACGACATCGAGTCAGTTCTGTTCAAAGTCCGACTCTGAAGACACAGAGAGCGCGTGTTCGTAAGCTTACTTGTTGACGATAAAGACGGGTTTCTTGACTGTCTTCTTGACCGTCTTTGAACGACTATTCTTGCGAGCTGTTTGTTCGATGATGAATTCTTCCTGTTTCAAGCGTTTGAGGATTTGAGATGCAGTAGTCGAATCGATACCTGAGATACAAGAACTGTTTGCTATCAGCTCTGCACGAGGATCGATAGCAGGAGACCCGACCCTCACCTAGAATCCTGCTCAATTCTTTCGAATCGAGAATTTCGTCCTCCCAAATAGTTTGAATAGCTAACTCCCAATCCTCATCAGTATCACAGCCGATCGGACTTATGTAGAGCTGGTGTGACCCACCACGACGGAATAAAGCCAAACTTTGTAAATCCGTCAAAGCATGTTTGATTTCCCCTTCTCTCGTCTTCGTCTCCTCGAGAATCGCATCCAATTCGGCGGTGTGAGCTCGACAGCGATAACATTCAAAGATGTCGGGAAGTGATTCTCCGGCGTCGTCGTAGCCGTAACAAACGTTGTGTCGCCATTGATCGCAAGCTGGAAAAGGAGGCGAGTGAGTTTTGATCGGAGAGTCAAGATGTGAGAGCTGGAGAAGACGCACAGGAACAGCAAACCATCCCACCAGTCTCATTCGCATCACCTAAGACTCAGACGATCAGTTCGACATCAGCCCGGGAAGCAGCGAGACGGCAAAGGTAGGAGGGAAACTCACCGCATTCGCAAAGTTCACCTTCCCCAACTTTCCTTTGAGTCCTCCCACCTGGTTTCATCTTCCCACTCTTTCCTTGTCCGACTGATTGAGTATCGACAGTTTGGATAGTGTCTTGATTCTTCGCTGACTCGTCAGCTCTCTTCGATGATTCGTTGATGATCGTATCGTTTGACTCGTTGAGAGGTCCACCAGGGCGCTGTGAGACTGAATAGGCGTTTCACCCCTGATTAGCGAACCGAAGATCGAGAGAGATGGAGAAAAAAGGCGAGCAACGTACAATCGAGAAGTTGAGATTCGACTATTCCGCTTTGACCGTCACCTCGTCGATCTTGTTTCCTCTGAGTGAGAGTCTCAGCTCTCTCCAACTCAATCCTCTCGTCCATCTTGACATCCTCCTCGTCATTCCTTTCTTGCTGCTGAAACGAGTTGTTCTCGACCTCTTGAGCTGGAGCCTGAGGTTGAGAGAATTGAGGGACAGGAGGGTGGAAGGAGTGTTGACGATTGACTACGGGTGCTTCTTGAGTGAATGATTCGTCTTCCTTCGGGACAGTCTTGTTCGTAGCTGCGATCTGTTCGTTTAACTTTCCGATTCCCCAATCAGTCTCAGCGATCACTGACCAGGGTACAGGGAGAGAGGTGAGTACTCACAGCACGACGTAAGATCTCGTTATCATCCAGATTCGAATCCAATACTTGGGATTCCATTTCACCCCTCGCCAAAACGGCTTTCTGTTCACTCATTTCCAACCCAACTCTCTTCCTCAAATCGGTCAAATCTTGTCGTTCGGGATCACTGACGACTTGCAAATCCAATACGACCCCTCCTTGTTCTTCCGAATGAGAAAAGTCTTTCACTCCGATAGGTTGAGGTAGAATCATCGATTGATCTTCATCAGTAACGCTTTCGACTAGAGTCTGGGCGTTCCAGACGACGGGTCGAAGTCGTGATTCTTCTTGGTTACGAGTTGTGGCCTCATCTTTCGAGATCGTATCGTCGTAAGAAGTTTGAAGGACATGAGCGATCGAAAGGGTGTGAAGAGCGACCCTACCAGGAGCGACATTCAGTCAGTTTCTTCCGCTACTCACCGTCTGCGGGAAGAAGGGTAACCTTACCCATGATAGCCAGTTTCCATACCTCCGAGAGTGCTAGTTTCTGGTAGATCGTTGATCGAAGGAGTTGTAATCGTATAATCAGGAACGTTTGCGTCTTTTGGTCTGTTCACTCTTCCGAGGACTAGTCAGTACAGGCTGACCTTCTAGTACGCGGAGAAACGTACTGGAAGTGAGGAGGTTCGTAGTCTTCTGGAGTATCATCAGTATAGTGAAGTCGAACGTTGATGAAGCGATGTCGAGGTAATTCATCGAGCAATTGAGTACTCGTGATGAGACTATATTGAGAAGCATCAGCAAACGTCAGAGCTGGGCTAGAGGGGTGATAAGAGGAGCTCACTTCTTGATCAACTGTTGAACTTGACGTTTGACTTCACCTTCTTTACGAGGTTCCTCCCTTGTAGTTGTCGACGTGAGAATCATACTTTGCATTTGATCGTGAACCTTCATCTCGGGGTGCTGAGATTTCTCAGCGAACTTGAATCAGTCTCAGAAACGAAACGAGGAATTAAGAAAGCGACTAGAAAGCTTACTCTCTTTCCTTCGGAATCAGTTTCATAAGTGAAGGTGAAAGTATAGCTTTCGACCAAGTTTGAAGGTTCGTCTGGATCGAGATAGATAGCAAAGACTACGAATCGAGGCCAGGAAGTGGATTAGTCGAAAAAGGAGTAATAGCGAGCTGAGATGAGAAACTTACTGAGTTGATGTAAGTAACCTTTCTCCAAAGCCTCGCTAGCTCCGACTTCCTGTCAATGCTTGAATGCCCTCAGGACATGCTGATCCAGACATACTGAACGCAAAGAGGAACTGACGATATAATTCAATAGTTTATCTCCTTCACCACTCGCACCTCTCTTCAACCTCTTGACTCTGACAGTAGACGGTTTGTCTTCTTTCCCTTTACATTTACCTCTGGTATCGGGTGGTCGAGGAGCGAGAATTACGGCGTCTGAGAATGAATCTTCAGGAAAGAGACCTCTGCGAAACGAAGTATTCGAGCGAACATTAGCTATTTCGGTTCTCGCTCACCTCGTCCGAGTTCGCTAGTGGTTGTAGACGTCTAGAGGAGGACATGCGAGAGTTAGAGAGGGCAGAACTCACCTGAGATAAGCGATACAACCGATTCCAGCATCCAACAGAGTCTATCTCATCGAAAGCAGTCTCTTTCAGCTTAGCGCTCATTCATAATCTAACGCGAAGTGCCTGATGTACCTTTACATGAGTGAGCGAGCTTTGTATAGTGATGACTTGATCGGATTGTTGGACTGGGCGAACTCTCTGATGAGAACGAGTCAAACAGCTGTGAGCTCGTCGCAGTACGCGTAGAGAGGTACAATCAACGTACCTGAGCCATCTCTAGGGTATTCCGAGTTAGTTTGAGAGGTTGAAATGAGATGTCAAAATGAGAGATTGAATCAACTAACAACTCTCTTTTCTACCACTCACTCTGATATACATTACACCCTCTGGGTACTCTATCAAACTGCTTAGATTCCTCCTTAATATGGCTAAATCATCCAAACCTTCCTTCTATGCCGGTAAGTCTCTCTCATCTCTTACCAAAATGAACTCATCCTCATCATGTTCGATCGATACTTTAGTCGGAGTGGGGCGTACGCCAGGTGTCTACCATACATGGGAACAAGCAAAGGCACAAGTAGATGGTTTCGGTGGAGCGAAATACAAGAAGTTCCCAACTATGAAAGCCGCTCAAGAGTTCGTGGATGAGGCATCAGCTGCACCTACTACCGGCTCAAAGGGTAAAGCAAGAGCTATGGATGGGGAGGGGGAGGCCCCGTCGGCAAAGAGACAGAAAACTTCGAGTGGGAAATCGAAAGATCCGGTGTTTGGAGGAGAAGACGATAAGTATCCGAAGCATAGGATTGTGTACAGTGATGGTAGCTCGAAAGGGAATGGACAAAAAGGAGCGGTAGCCGGAAGTGGAGTGTTTTGGAGTCATGAACCGGGTGCGAAGTAGGTCGAAATGATTCAATCAGCTTCAGAGTTTCTCGAGCTTATCTTGATCAGCTTCCTATCTACAGTAATCTCGCTGAGCGATTACCGGGACCTCTACAAACGAACAATCGAGCAGAGATGTATGTGAGTGAAACCCAGTCGATCTAGTCTCGCTCTTCTGCCTTTGACTGATGGACAACTCATCGTCTCACAGGCTGTCGCTCGCATCCTCGAGACGGACCCTCACCCTGAAGAACCTCTCCAGATCTGTACCGATTCAAAGTATACCATGTTGGGTGAGTTTTCTCTCCCAATTCTCGAATTCCTACGTTTCTATTGTTTGATGCTCTCCTCTTCCGCCTTTCTAGTTTTCACCTCCTACATCGCTAGCTGGAAAGCAAAAGGCTGGAGAACGTCTACGGGCGCAACGCCTGCCAACGGCGACTTGATTCGGTTCATCATGTCACTCATCGCACTCCGTACGATCCATGCTTCTTCCTCTTCCTCAACCATGGCGAACATCAAATTTAAATGGGTCAAAGGTCACGCCACTGACGAAGGGAACAAAATGGCCGACAAGCTCGCGTGTCAAGGTGCGGCTTTACCTTTGGCGGCAGATCGAGATTTCGAAGAGTTGGCGATAGAGAACCAGAAGAAATTGGAGGAGAGCAAGGGAGCCAAGGTCAAGAGTATTGAGGAGATTACTTGGGATGTTGAGGACGACGATTTGTTGAGTGCCGAGGAAATCGAAGAGATGGAGAAAAGTCAGGATTTCTAAAAGGCGAAATTGGTTGGAGATAGAATCAGTCATGTTGTTATTCATACATTTCTCACGCGTTCTGTTGTATCTCATCACTGATGCCGAGAGGTGTATCGCTTCGTCCCTTTGCGATCGAGGGCAATGGAAACTTTGAGCTTGCGATCTCCGTCGAAAACGCATCTCTCGTAACTCAGCACCGCTTTCGGCTGACGAAGCTTGTGTATGTAAAAGATCAATGTACGTTACGAATATGATGGACCAGCCTCTTATGTCGTGAATGTCTCGAAGAAGAAGAATTATGTGTATCACCAGAAATTGAATCTGAATCTGTCGAATCACTCCTCTTTCCCTCACTCATCATTCCGGATGATGTTGTCGATGACGACGAGGTGGATGTCCTCGATGAGGTTTCCTCCAGCGAGGAGTGTGACTCGGACTGTGATGATTCATCATGATGCCGACGACGTTTTGGTTCAGTTTTCGTATATTTATATAAAACGATGCAACCCGCACAAAAGAGTAAGAGGACTAAAACGACCCACCAGTTAGAAGTTGATGAGGTCGCGTAAGAAGAAGCTGAAGAGGTTGAGGTACCGGAACCGGAGGAAGTGGTCGAATAGCCAGAGGGAGTCGAAGATTTGCCAGTCGAGGTTGAGGGAGAACCAGTTGAAGTTGAGGAACCAGTTGGATAGGTTTCTCCTCCTCCTCCTGATCCATCGACGTCGAGGAAGTCACTGCGGAGGAGGCGAAACGGGTGAGTGAGAGAAGCTTGAGATGGGAAAATGAGGAAACATACGAGGGAACTCGATCGGCAGGTACAATGTATGAGAAGTAGTTGTAGTCCCACCACTCAGGCTTGTCAGTAATATCTACACCAGAGCCCTCGATAATCATCTTGCCGTCGTCGTCTTGTAAAGCCTGCAGGTTGAAAGCGAGAAAGTCATCAAAGTCAGCTTTTTGTCGAGGATCCCAGCAGCTACTCGTCGCAAATGAACTCACGATAGATTGTTCTCCGACATTGAATTCACCACGAATGAGGTTGACTCCAGGAGAAACAGTTTCCGAAGTGATTTCCTTTCCACCGCCTGATCTCGCGAAAGTTCGTCGTTAGCAAGGTATTTATCGAAATAGCGGGTTAGACATACTAGTAATGACGACATTGGTAGCTTTCGTGTCCTCAGGTAAAAGCACGACAGCCCAAATCGTGTCAGTCAAAGCGTCGGCTCCAGCTGTTTTTTTCGAGCGAAACTTGATATCAGTCAAAGCTATGAGAGAGCGAACGAGTTCGATACTTACCAGGTTGTCCGATAGGGTTGTTGGCAGGTTCGGCTTGAGCGGGTTGACCTCGGTACCACCAAACGATAGTACTGTTTCGTTGAAATCAGAGTGAAAAAGTAGCGAGCGAAGATGAGGAGCCGGAACGACCGAGTCAGTCGCGCTCAACTAGGGAGAGTCCTAGAGCGAAGTGTACGTACTCTTGAGTGATCTTGGGGGCAACTCCATTCTTGAACCAATGATTGTAATAAGTTGCGAGACGAAGGAAAGGAACCTATGTCCGAGCGTTCAGGATCAGCAGCGTTTCCACGATCTGTACCGATCGAAAGAGGGAAAGACGTACATGATCGTGATCGGTGTTGGAGTAGACGGCAGTATCAATATCTTGATGAGGTTCATTGGCGCGTTCGCGAACAGGAGAGAAATAAGTCGATTCTCCCCAGTCACTCCAGGTGATGAGCTCGATGTGATCCGGTGACTTGTCTCCAAGTTCGATGATGTCTCGATAGTGAGTCTGTCAACAAGCTTAGAGTGAGTCTCGTGGCTGTTTCGAAATGGAAAGAAGAAAAATGGAGAGAAAGAGTGTTGAGCTCACAGCGAGCAACCAGTTGTTTCCGGGATGAACATAGTTATTGGTAGTCTTCATTTGATGTACCGAGAAGGAGTGCGAGATTCCAGCCCAATAATCGACTCCTCTCTTGGTCGTCGCATCATGCCATTCCAAATCCCTCTCTGCCGTGACATTGCTCTTGTCCCCGACCGTACCGAATCCCAACCAGTTACCTACTCCACTCAACCCTTCCAACACTTGATTGTCTTCGTCCTCGATCGCACTCATCTTCAACCAGAAAGGGACGAAATAAATTTCTATCGGTGGATCAAAAGTCTTCGCGGTATCGATCACGTGTTGCCAGACTTCGTTCGCTTCTTTGAAAGATCCTACGTCGTCGATGTAGGAACCATCTTGAGCACCGGAGAAGGTCGAGACGACGACGCGATTATCGATCTTGTAGTATTCGTCTAATGTGGCATACGGGAGGAGGTAGTCGTACAGAATCCAATTCGATGCGTTGGGCTTGTTGTAATGAAGCTACACGTGTCGAGAGTGTCAATCCGACGCTGAAAGGGAGAGGGAGATGAAAGAAAGTAAGACGTACGAGGTCGAAAGAGAAGAAAAGAGGAAATCCAGTCTCCTTCGCAGCGGCGAAAACGTTCCTACACTTCTCCTGATCATACTGATCATGACCCGTATTTATAGCGCTACATTCGTCCTCTCATCAGTCCACTCGCTTCTTGTAGAACGTCCGAGAGAATCATGAACTTACAAAGCGTCGATTCCGGATTCTTTCGCAAGCTTCTGATCCGCAACATGATCCTCGACTTTATACTGTTTTCGCAAATTCGAGAAGCCATCAGTATCCGGATGAGGGAAACGAGCGATTGAGAAATTGAGACTCCACATCTTGCATTTCTCCAAACATGAGATGAGCAGTGACTGATTTCTTCTTTGCGAAGACTGAAGTCGTTCCTCCGAAGAGGAGGAGGAGGGAAAGACCGAGCGCTCTGCGCATAATGAGGTCGGAAGTGGGTGGGTGGGGAAAAGGGTCAGAAAGGATGTGAACGAGAGTTGAGTGAAAAGTGGGGAAAAGGCGAGGAAGAAAGTGAAAAGCGAGAAGAAGGGAAGAGAGAGAGGAGTCTGTAGCTTCTTGAAACGGCTCTCCTTCTGCCCCACAGCGTCCGCGGTACTAGGGCAAACTTGGGTTTCGGGATTAGACGTGTTGCTCGAAAAAGGGTTCGAGCAGCAAGTCGGTTGGGCCTTCGAAAAACAAAAAGGGGTTAGATTTACGAAGGTTTTGAGGGACTCCAGGCTCAAACTCCCGCTTTTTGGCATCGTTCGTCGACTGTGGTTGGAGCATCTTTGCGTCGAGGATTGCGTCGAGGAGTGAGTTGAGTCGGAAGATCCAGTTCCGTATCAAAGCTGGATCCTCTCGATGGAGAGACGGTTCGTGGAGAGAAGGTCGAGAGACGGCGGATGTGCTCAAGGACGGCGGAGAAGACAGAGGGGAGTGCTAAGTGATGAATTGGTTCTCGTTCGAGCGAGACGGAGAGGACGCGAGCGAGCGCTTCTCGTATGAGGCGACGAACATGGGAAGCGAGGGATAAAGCTGTAGCCGCAAAGATACAGTAATTCTCCTCATCGAGAGAAGCGGAAGGATATAATTGAGGGATATTTTACTCATGCTGATTGTAAATGCTCGATAACTACTTTTGTTCTTGCTCCCTAAACTCCTTCATGAATTCGACTAGAACCTTGACCTGATCCAATTTGACCGCATTATAAATACTCGTTCGAATACCTTTTTGGGAACACAACTCAGTCAGCAACTTTCTTCTCCTCTTCAAAGATTCGGAAAAGAAGAAGAGACATACCTCCTACACTCCTATGACCGCTGACTCCCTTGATTCCCTTCTCTCCAGCAAGTTTGACAAACTTCTTCTCGAGTTCGACATCTCCCCCTTTGAGCCGGAACGTACAGTTCATCCTACTCCTACTGTCCTCGTTCGCCGTTCCCTCGTAGAACCCATTCGAACTGTCGAGCTCGGTGTAGACTAATTGAGATTTCTGGGATGCCCATTCTTGCAAGGGGGAGAGAGGGCGGGAGTCGGGCGAGCGAGGAAGGGGAGGAGAGTTGAGTAGGGAAGAGAGGACGAGGGAACAAACGTAGATTGTAAAGGTTGGGGGAGTGCTGTACGACGACAATCCCGAACACTCATCAGCGAGGAGGTAGCGAGAGTGGGGTATCGAAATGTTAGGCGCACTTGAACATGGAATTTGTGTCTGCCAAGTTCTTGTAACTCAACATCGAGGGAACTCTAGCTCCTCCGTATTGAACCGCTTCATCGAGATCGACTGTAATGTAGAGGAGCAAAATGGGCATTAGAAAAAGGAAATGAAGTGAAGTGAGAGTGACGTACCGATCAAATCTTCACGAATGATTACGAGGGTTACTCCCGCAGGACCGAGGTTCTTCTGAGCTCCCGCATAGATGACACCATACTTTGAAACGTCGACCGGTCTCGAGAGGAAGTTTGAGGACATGTCGCAAACGACTGGGATCTCTGGATCGAAACTATGAAATGGGAAAGCGTTCTCCTCCTCGTTTGCATCGTTTCCACCAAACTCTACTCCATCGACCGTTTCGTTGTCACAGTAATAAACGAATGCTGGTACCCTCGAGTGTTCCTCCAACTGTTGAATGTTCCATTGACTTTTCTCTGGAATCCCTTTGAATTTCCCGCCGTACAACTTTTTCGCATCTACTACTTTGTCCGCTTTTACTCCCAGTCGTTCACATTCCTCTGCTGCCTTTTTCGACCATGAACCGGTGACGACGTATTGAGCCTCTACTTGATCTTGAGGAGTTAATTGATGTTTGATTCGATACCAAGCGACCAAGTTTAATACGGTAGTTGCGAATTGAGTTAATCCACCTCCTTGCATCCACAATACTTTGTAGTTGTGTGGGATCTCTAACAGTTCTCGTAGGTCCTTGTTGGCTTGATTGATGATTTGATCGAATGCGGGAGAGCGGTGAGATATTTCAGATACTCCCATTCCAGGTGTATCTGAGTAAGAGAGAAGGGAGCCAGCTGCGGTTACGAGTGCATCATCTGGTAGAGGGGAAGGTCCAGCGTTCAAGTTGATCTAGAATGCGAGATGAGAGAGATAAGGATCAGCGAATTATGGCGTAAGAAAAGTCGCTGAGGGAGTGGGAAGCGAGACTTACAGTGTTTGCGCGTTCCGCTAGTTGTTTTGAAAAGTCTGCCATGTTGCTAGTCGAGTTTGAGGATAAGCTGAGTGGTAGGAGAGAGTGACAGAGGTTGCTTCAAGTTGACTCCGATACAATTTCATCATCAACAACTATACTACACTTTGGACAATCTAGAGTCTACCAGAGCCTTATATTCACCTCTAGTAGCAGGCAACAAGTCGAACGACAACGGAATTGGAGAGATCGATTTGATCCCCCTCTTCGGCCTCTCTTACTCTCTCTCATCCTTCCTCTCTACAACTTTGAGAGCATTCTGTGGGTACTCAGAAGATGATTAGAACTGCTCGGATCACACGAGAGTACTGACTCATTGCTTCGTGTTCCCACAGTCGTTTCCTCGACCTCATCACCACCACTTGTTCCCTATCCCTTTCCTCTCTCACTCGTCGACTAGCTGCACATAACACTCTCGTAGCTCTACCGAGATGATCAGCGCATTCTTCATCCTCAATCAACGAGGTGAAGTACTCATCTCTCGTCTATTCCGACCCGACCTCAAGTCAGTACCCCCTCTCTCTCTCTCTCCCTCTCTCCCTTCTTGCCCCTCCCCACTCACATATACTACTCGTAACAGACGGTCTATATCAGACATATTTAGAATTCACGTCATTGCTTCCTCGACTCCTCCTACTTCACCTCTGATAACTCTCTCAAATACTACTTTCTTCCATGTCAGACACGGAGGATTGTGGATAGTAGCCGTATGTAAACATGTACGTTCTCCCTCCCTCTCTACCACCCTGAGTAAAGAGATAGGAGCTGATAGAGGGTGCTTTGAGAGTACAGAATGCGAATGCAGCGTTGGTATTCGAGTTTACTTATAGATTCATCAATCTGGGGAGGGCCTACTTTGGGAAATTGGATGAAGAGAGCGTAAAGAATAACTTTGTGTATGTTGCCCACCCTCTCCTCCTTTTGCTCTCTCTCTCGGGGTTCTCTTCCCCGTTTCGTCAAATTCAAGTCGAGTTTGCTAATCTTCCCCTCTACTCTCTTTTGCGTCTCGTAGATTGATCTACGAATTACTGGATGGTGAGCTCGAGAACCCGCCAGCACTATTGAAGCGATCAGAAAGCTGATGATATCTTCGCCCTCCACAGAAATCCTCGATTTCGGATACCCTCAGAATTCGGAATCCGATACTTTGAAAATGTACATCACGACAGAAGGAGTTAAATCAGAACAAGCAGTCGTGAGCCGCTACTCCCACTTTTCCACCTTTCTCCACCTCTTCCTGTAAACTTTCCCGCTGATTAGTTCGATTTGTTCTGCAGAGGGAGGAAGCTAGTAAGATTACTATTCAAGCTACAGGAGCTATTTCATGGAGGAGGAACGATGTGAAATATCGAAAGAACGAAGCGTTTGTCGATGTCATTGAGACGGTCAATCTTTCAATGAATTCAAAAGGTGCGTCTTATCACTCGTAGCATATCAGTCGCGTGTTTCTCGGGTGACTGATTTGACTGTTTCGATGTACAGGCACGGTGTTGAGGGCGGATGTGGATGGACAGATCTTGATGAGAGCTTATTTGAGTGGTACGCCCGAGTGCAAGTTTGGATTGAATGATAAACTGGTGATAGACAAAAAGTACGTCTTCTCTTTCCCACTAGTCTGCTCACGAGTATCTCGGGCTGACCAATGTTTCAGTGACAACGTACAGTAAGAATGGGTTACCGACGAAATCGAAAGGACCTACTGGAAACCTCGAGGACAGCCAAGTCGAACTTGACGATTGTCAATTCCATCAGTGTGTGAAACTGGGCAAGTTCGATTCGGATCGAACCATCAGTTTCATTCCACCAGATGGTGAATTCGAATTAATGCGGTACGCTCCCTTTCAAGTCTTCCCTATTCTCTCGTATGCTGATCCGATTTCCGTGAGTGATAAGTTATCGATCAACAACGAATATCAATCTCCCGTTCAGAGTTCAACCGATCGTAGAAGAAATTGGGAAATCTCGAGTAGAGTACACGGTTCACGTCAAAGCGAACTTTCAACCGAAATTATCGGCGAACAATGTTGTCATCAAGATTCCTACTCCACTCAATACGGCGAATGTAGATTGTAAAGTCACGTTGGGCAAAGCTAAATACGTACCGGCTGAAAATGTCATCGTTTGGAAGCGAGTCCCTTTCTCTACTCCTTCTCCTCTCACTCGCTCTCCCTGCTCGAATGTTACATACTGATGAACTTGTCGGACGTCGTTCTGATATAGGATTCCTCGATTCCAAGGACAATCTGATGCGACGTTCACAGCAGAAGCCACGTTGACTCAAACGACGATTCGGAAAGCGTGGAGCCGACCCCCAATCTCGATCGATTTCCAAGTCTTGATGTTCACTGCGAGTGGGTTGTTGGTCAGGTTCTTGAAGGTGTTTGAGAAAGGAAATTACAATAGTGTGAAATGGGTGAGGTATTTGACGAGAGCTAATGGGAGTTACCTCATTAGGATCTGATCTAAAAGGTGCGTGTGCTTTCATCTCATAAGCTCAATTATGCGAGGCTTACTGATGCTTGTGAGATTCTGGAAGGACGTGCAGATTCCCATTGTCGAATCTCGCAACTTCGACTTTTCCTCTTTTTACCTTTCTCCCTTTACCCTCGTTATATCTTACTGCTCTTCTCTCTCACATTGCCGTATACTCGTTGTATTAACATCTCACGACGCTCGAGACGACGACAAGTGGCGCAGAAGCGAGAGTGTGAGGGTTTCCTTGCGAAAAGAATAGAATCGCTACTCGTCTTCCGAGCTTCCCATCGAGCGGGGAGTGCTCTCACCTTGGGTTTGGATTGTATCGGCTCGATTCGGAGAAGGGAAAAGCGAAGCCTAGCGAATGAAACGAATTGTTTCTTTATCGAACCGACTTGTAATTTGAGAATTCACGCGAAGCAACTCCTTCTTTTCGACTACTCACACCTTACCACCTCCTTCACTCTTCGCTCAGCCTATACAACTGCTGGTCAGTGTCCCAACCCGTACAGGCGCGAACACTTCAAAGTAGAATGGCGCGAACAAATTCATCTCATCGTTGTTGGACACGAATCGCACTTTCAACTACGACACTCCTAGCCTTGTCGACTACTCTAGTCCCTTCAACAACTGCCAAACTATATCCACACAAGAGGACGTACGATTCACACGTTTATTACGTGGTCGAAGTAGATTCAACTCAACTAAGATTATCGAATCACTCTGTGGAATCTATCGCACATGCATTGGGAGGGGAACATGTAGAACAAGTAGGAGAATTGAAGGATCATTACCTAATCAGAGCGGAACAAGAAGAAGTTGATCAAGGAGAAGAAAGTTGGGAGGCGATTCGAGAGAGTGTAGCGGAGGCGGAACCTGGGTGGAAATCTCAGTTGATCAAGAGGGATACTACGAGAGTACAACCTGGCAAGAGGGACAAAGTCATGGAACGATACGAATTGTTACGGAGGGAGTTACCGGGACCTGCAACTCATTTAACGAAACGACTACTACTCTCCTCCTCCTCCTCGACCTCTTCCCGCTCTTCCCCCTCACTCATTCGATCACTCGAACGACAAACTCCTCGACTACGAGTCAAGCGTGATCTCCCCGTCCTCCCTTCTTCCGAACCCTTCCTGACCAAAATCCGACGCAACGCTCTCCTCCTCGATCTGCCCGCTTCGATCCCAGCTTCCCTACAACACAAAGCTCGTCAAACAGCAGGAATTATCTCGCAAGCTGCTTCACATTTCGGAATCCTCGACCCGCTGTGGCCGAGACAGTGGCATCTCGTGAATGGAGTGATGGAGGAGAATTCGATTAATGTTACCGGAGTTTGGGATGAGGGAGTGTTTGGAAAGGGAGTCAATGTCGCTATTGTCGATGATGGGTTGGATATGCATTCGGATGATCTCGCTGCTAATTTCGTGAGCTCCCCTTACTCACTTTTCTTTCATTCGTACTTTCGACTCATTGAGATTTTTCGTCTTCCCAGCACGCTGAGGGGTCTTGGGATTACAACGACAACACTCCTCTACCTGAACCTCGACTATCAGATGATCAACACGGTACTCGATGTGCAGGAGAGATCGCAGCTGTCAAGAACGATGTTTGTGGAGTCGGAGTCGCTCATCAAGCTGGTATCGCCGGGATTCGAATCCTTTCAGCCTCGATCTCGGACGCCGACGAAGCTTCGTCCCTCAACTACGGCTACCAAACCAACGACATTTACTCTTGTTCGTGGGGACCTCCGGATGACGGAAGAAGTATGGAAGCTCCCGGTCGACTCATCACGAAAGCCATGTTGAACGGAGTGACGAATGGTCGAGGTGGAAAGGGAAGCGTGTTTGTGTTTGCGAGTGGGAATGGAGGTGCGGTTGACGATCAGTGCAACTTTGATGGATACACGAATAGTTTGATGAGTATCACGGTGGGAGCTATCGATAGGAAAGGACTTCATCCTTTTTACTCGGAAGCTTGTGCTGCAAACATGGTAGTCACTTATAGTTCTGGAAGCGGAGACAACATCGTAAGTTTAAACTCTTTTCTTCCCTTTTCAAAAGTTGTTCTTGACCTCGCTTGTTTCGACAGCACACGACGGATGTTGGCAAGAATGTCTGTACTGATCGACATGGAGGAACTTCAGCAGCAGCTCCTATCGCTGCAGGAATCTTTGCTCTCGTTCTCGAAGCTAGGTGAGTTTCCCCTCTTCTTTTCGACCACTCGACTTTCTTTCGAGCTGATGACTTCTCTTGATGATAGACCGGATCTCACTTGGCGAGATATGCAACATCTCTGCGTTCGTACCGCTGTCCAGATCAACCCAGGAGATCCCGATTGGCAAATGACTGCGACTGGTCGATGGTACAATCACAAGTATGGATTCGGTAAACTCGATGCCTGGGCCATCGTCAACGCAGCTCGTTCATGGAAGATCGTCAAACCTCAGACTTGGTGGAACTCGCCCCTCGCTCGAGCTCCGACGATGCGAGGTCTCACGACCGGTGGATCGAGCATTACGAGTGATGGAATCGCCGCTTCTCTCAAAGTCGTCAAGAAGGATCTGGAAGATGCAAACCTGGAGGAACTCGAGCACGTTACGGTTACTGTCTTTGTTGAGCACGAGCGAAGGGGAAACATCGAAGTCGAGTTGATGAGTCCGAGAGGGATGAAGAGTATTCTGGCGAGACCTAGGAGATTCGATGAAGCTTCAACTGGAATGCTCGGTTGGAAGTTCATGACCGTCAAGCACTGGTAAGTCTACCTTCCCCTCCTATACTCGAACTCGAGGGCAAAATCTCACCCGTTTCGCGAAATCGATTAGGGACGAGGATCCTGTCGGTACCTGGACTCTCCGAGTACGAGATCGTCAAGACAACGGCAAAACTGGAACGTTCTACAGTTGGTCGATGCAACTTTGGGGTTCCGCCATCGACGCCTCGAAAGCGAAACCTTACGAACTTCCCGAGGAGGAGGATCAATATCCCGAAGATCCGCTCAATACTGGTCAAGGACAAGCGACCCCATCAAACGTCGCCACCTCAGATGTTGCTGGAGCAACGAGCGACCCTCTGTCTCCTACGAAAGCCTACGTCAAACCTACCGTTCACCTTCCCGACGATCACGCCGAGGCTACTGGAGAGGCCCACTCTTCATTCGGCGAAGCCTACCCTACCCCTTCTCCCAATCCTATCGAAGGAGACGTCAAAGATCCCTCTCAACTAGCCGAAGAGGAGGAGGAACACGACGTTTCGATTCCTTCTTCCGAGGAAACCGGCAAAAGTTCGAGTTTGTACGATCAGACTCCGGGTTACCTCGCTGGCTTATCGACTCTCGTTGGATCTACAACTTGGCTCTTCGTAGCGTTCGGTACCATCGTCATTTTCGTCGCTGGAGCAACTGCTTTCCTAGTCTTGCGAAGAAGGAGGTCGAAGGTAGGCGCAGGAAACGGTGGAAGGGGAGCATTCGATTTCTTACCTCAATCAGATTTCGATGATGACGATGATGGAGAACGAGTGCCGATGAGCGCGATGGAGAGGGGGAGACTGCGATTGGGAGATGATGAGGGAGGAAGAACGAGGGAGTTGTTTAACGCGTTCGCTCTGAATTCAGAAGATGAAGACGATGAGAGTGATAGTGAGGGACGACATAGAGTGAAGCGGAGTACAGAGGATGTAGCTTATTCAGATCGAGGGGTACGTTGCAATCCTTTCTCTCTCTCTTGTGTCAATGAGTCAAGCTGATCAATGCCGTTTCAACCAGATGGAATCCTTCCTCGAGGACGACGATGATGATCAACCTGAACGACAGCGACTGTCGACAAGTCGGGAACCGCTGACGGAAGCTGATCGGGAACGGCGAGCGAGGGAGGAATTCTCAGATTAGATTAGCTCTTGTTACGCCTCTTTGTCAATACATGGTTCGGTTTCTCGCATCTTCTTTACATGGTTAGAGACTGGATAGGAGAGATTCAAATGATGGTTGCAACATGAGACAAAGGGGAACAAAACAGAGAAGAACTGAAAATAGGGTAAACGATGCTGCTTTTAAACTTTGGTAGGAAGCAGGTTGAGCCTAGGACCTGGCTGCACGACTCCGACAAGACTCTTGAACTCTCCTTGACTTGCTGCGGGAGGTGGACCGAGAGGAAGTAAGCGAGATGTCGAACGATGAAGCTTTGGATCGATTGGAGTTGACAGAGGTAAAGGAGAAGGAGATGGGAAGAGAGGCGAATAGATAGATTGGGTGCGAAGGAGGTAAGTCGTAGTCGAAGAGGCGAAATCTTGTCGACTCGGTGCCTTGGGGGACGAAAGCTGTAAATAAAGAATTCGAGCAATGAGTACAGTGGACCACAGCGATCGAGCAACGAGAAGTCAACGTACCGGTTGATGGAATTTCGTCGTAGTCATATCCCATTTCTCCCGATCTTCCGTCTCGCCAACGATAGTTCCGATCAAGGTCACATCCCACACTAGCTGCCTCTTGATCTCTTGGCCATCTTCCATACCTCTCAGCAACTCCAGGAAGTCTACAGCCACCGAGAGTGCTCCTTGCGAGAATGCCTCGAGGAGTGAAGTCGCAGGAGAAGGGTTTGAGTGGAGTCGATGCAGAGGGAGCGCATGTAGAGACTGTAGGAGAGAGTTGAGAGACTGGAGGAGATACGTCGAAGGACCGGATGGAAGTGCTGAACCTTGAATTGGGTAATCTCGAGTAGCGATGGATTTGTCGGTTCCTTTTCGAAGGGTTTCGATTGCTCTTCGTACAGCTGTCTCTTGCCATAGTTGTAAAGAGCGTGCTTGAAGAGCACCGAGTCTCGTTTGCCATGTCTTGAGCATTGTCGGAGGTGAGGGAGGAACACCGAGAAGGAGGTCTCGAGTGAAAGTTGGTGAGAGAGAAAGATGGCGAGCGAAAGTACCGACGAAGAGCGCGTTACGGATACCTGTCGAGTGTAGTCGAAGATGAGTAAGCTCGGAATGATGGAGAAAACAGTGATCAACTTACCATTTTCCTCGTTCTTCTCCTCTCCCTCGAGAACCTGTTCCAACACGTCCACCAAACTTTCCAATGTCTTTTCAACCTCATTCACGTATCTCTTTCTCAGTTCCCTTTCCCCTGTACCCGTGCCACTCGTTTCGTCACTCAACCAACTCTTGAGATCTCCTCTAATCTCTCTCGCACTCTTCTCCAATTCCTCCAACCCGGAATCAACAAGCGGTGTTCTCCCATCTACGCGTTTTCCAACCTTGTTCAGAAACGCCCCAAACGGATCCGCTGGATGAAGGCGTTGCTCCGAGTATTTCGATGCAATGGGTGGTTGATGCAAATGAGGCATTTCGATCGAGAACAAGAACTGACTCGAATCGTTTTCTGCGAGGTGATCTTTCGTCGAGAGTTTGGAGAGGAGGGATTCTAGGGAAGGGGAGAGATTCGAGACGAGTTGGGAGAGTTTGAGGACGTAGACTTGGGATAATCGGGATTCGATTAATTCGAGGAGTTTCGATTGGAGTGCGTGAGCTTGCGAGGCTGATGACGGCGGAACAGAGTTGAGCTGGGCTGTGATAGAGTCGCGGAGGGAGGAGAGGGACAAGGCGGTGTTTTCCGAAGTCGAGAGCGAGGTGATCCATTCGTCGACACCTGAGATCAAAGCGGTCGTCGAGGATTCGAGCCAAGTTGCTAGAGCTTGAGAGATTGCGTCATTCGAAAGGCCGGAGGAGGTTGAGCTTAGGAAAGGGTTATAAGAAAGGATGGAAGATGGAAGATGGCGAGATAGGGTCGGGAAGTTTGGGAGAGTGGTAAGAATCGGTTCTAATTTTGTTGTCTTCAGATCAGAGGATGAAGATGGCGCGGTTGAGGATGGCTGTTCTAGTTCCCGGAGTAGTTGTGGAAGTAAAGGTTTCTCGGATGAAAAGATCGTGTCGACTGCTTCAACCGTTCTCAAGACGCAATCGAGGACCTTCTCGATCCTACTTTGTACGGATCGAGCGTCAGATGTAGAAGTAGAAGGTACTGAAGCTGATGGTCGAGGGGTAGCGAGCAGCGAAGAGAGGGCATGAGATCGGGCCCTGAGGAAGAGGTTCAGGGAAGAGGATAAGGAGGCATGGTCGAGAAGAACGAGGGAGGCGAGAGTCTGCGCGACGACCTGTGGGCAGAATAGTGATTAGCGAGGCTGCCATTCAGTCGAGCAAGGAATAGCATTCTTACGAGTGGAGGCAAGTTGGAAGATCTGAGTTCAGCTGTCACCCTCCTCACTATCAGAGGACCCAGTTGACCCATTCCCTCATGATGTCTCACTACGATCGGGAACATTTCCTTGACGGATTTCTGCTGTTCTCCCTCACGCGGACCATTCTCGAGTTCCGGTTTGAATCCTTCTAATTCTCGCCAAACTACTCTTCCTAGATTCTCGAATCGTGCAGCTGGAAGGAACTTGTGTTGTTCAATTAGAGAGTGGACGAGGGAGGAGAGGTTGAGGAAGAGATGCAGAGTAAGGGAAAGGGTAGGCGGGGAGGCAAGAGTTCGAATATTGGTCGAATCGGATTGGTTCGCAATGAGTGAGGGCCGCCGTTGAGGTGTGGGATCTGTTTCAACTGTCACATGAGTGACGGTCGAAGCGAATGAGGAAGACTACGCACCATGAATTGCGTCTCCAGCGCTCATAATTGCAGATTCGACTCCTTCTAATCGGTCAAGCAGTTTGTCTGCCGCTCCCCTCATTCGCACAATCGAATCGGCAGCCGCTAGTAGGTCCCGGTATCGTTCTCCGACCATTGTTCTCAGTTCTGCAACTTTCGCATTCGCAGCGTCGCTAATTTTCGCAAGTTGCGGAATGATTAGTTTATCGTTCTCAACTGTTCGCGAGTCTGGCCGGGAAGCTCACCTCGCTCTCTGTTCGATCTTCCTGACATCCCTCACTCCAAACATCCTGAAGACGACGTCTGGTTCTTCGAGTGCCATTAAATCAACCAAATCTGGATTATTCGAACTGACTCCCGGTGGAGGTTGAGCGTTCGCCTTGTTCCTGACATGACCCCTTCTAAACCTTGCAGATCCCGCTGGGTTTGCAGTGGTAGCGACTGAACCCAAGTGAGATGGAGCGACGGAAGCATTTGGAAGATATCTCGTCGCTTGAGTGTTTGGAAAGGAGGAGGAAGCGATGGAAGGTTGATAGGAGGGAACTGATTGAGCTGATACTGATCTGATTGAACCAGTGTGAGAACCGAGAGGGGAGAAGGCGAGATGAGGAGCTGGAGGTCGACTCGAAGAACCTGGAGTGGAAGTTGCGGATGGAGAGGGACGCTGCCGTGGAGTAGAGAAGTTCATATGTCCTACCTACTCCTCGGCCAGACTTGACTAGCTTTGGATTGTCTGGTGAGGAGAGGGAGAGGAAGGAAAGTTGCGTGACGTTTCAAGCCTTTCTCTCCAACTACCAACACCTTATAATGCTTTTTACAGCCTAGTCAGTACCCTATAAAGCCACAAGATGTGCAGTAGCCGAACAACTGGATCCGCCGAAGTTGAACCCTGATTGACACGACTTTACGACCCCTCAACTCTCCAACTCCGGAATAACGTCTACACTCGCTCGCAGATACAGCAGACTAATAGGGAATGCAATGGTGATGTTATAGACGCTATTCGAATAAGAATGGGCACTCAAGAGGTGAGTACAGAATTAGCCTTCCCATCCCTTCTCACCACCATCTCTCGCTAACAACTGCTTCGCGTAGTCTGTCCTCCTAGAATTGTTGTTATAGAAGTGGCTGTAGAGTACTGGGCCCTATTCTGGGATGCTTTGTGGATGGGAACTCGAGAACGACACTCGTTGAGGTTCGAAGGCTTCTCGAACATGGACAACTCGCTCAGTTAGCTTTTTGGGTGGTTTAACGGTATCGGAAGTGTTCAGGGGTTGTACGATCTTCTGGTTGACCATTCAGTATTGCTTACGAGATGAAACCCACTTTTATTGAAGGCGTTCATTCGATTGGTTCGTTCTCTTCCCTCACTTCTTCTCGTCTGGGGCCCTACAGCTCATATTGACTGGCTACAGCATATCTCAAAGAACGATCCCTGGGCATCCGAAATCGCTCACGTTTCAATTTGAGCTGTCCGTGCGCTCAACCCACTTTTCACCCACTAAGTCATCCAATTCGTTTGGAAGCTTCTCGCAAAACTAAAACAACATCAAGTACAAGCTACACAACCTCCGCTACCAATGCTGCCACCTTGAGACGACACAATCCAAGTTTTTTCGACCACGTTGCGCGGCTCACCACGACTTTTCAATCTGTTTGCAACCCACTTTCAACCGCCTCAACAGCAGCTTCAAAGCATGGAGAATGTTGCTGAGGCAATCAGGATGGAGTTGGTAGTGCGGGTCGAGTTGCAATAGGAGATTTATGTCTATGACCGAGTTTGAGCGCTTCTCTGGCCGCAGAGAGCCATTTCTTCCCGCTCAGAATCGCACGAGATATTAGACTCGCTAGCATTCTACGATTGCGGCGGAAAACCAGCAGAGAATCGACTTGTATCGATTGAAAATGTTGGAAATAAATGAGACGAGGGAGAAAAACGAACGCTTCCGCCTCTCTCTCTCCTTCCCATTCGACTAGCGCTCTCTCTCCTCACCATCGCGCGTCGCATACGAGTGCTCTATACATTCGTATTCGAGTATGAGTACTTCGTCGACAAGTCAACCTCCCAACGGTGCAGGTCGAGTTGAAACCAATTCTTCAGTTCACTCCGCTGCACAATCAATCGCAGTCGACCCTTCTCCACTCTCAACCAGTACAACCGCACCTTCAGCATCCCCTTCAATCGTATCCAACACTACACCCTCTACAACTACACCCCAATCTCATCAAGTTGGAGGAACCAACGGAGTTGCGAGCACTCAACAACTTGCAGAATCAAATCCAATCTCTTCTCTTCCTCCTCCTGCCCAGACACAATCTACTTCTCAATCGAATTCAGCACTAGTGAATCATGATCAACCACCACCAGCAGTTCCATTGGAAGATCAAGAGATGTTGGCGTTTGGAACAGTTGCCGAGCAGGAGATTCTTCCTCCTCCACCCAGGGATCCAAACGCACCTTTGATGGATACTACAGGTGGTGGTCAAGAGAATGGTGGATCGAAAAGGAGTATGGGAACTGGTGCTACCGCTGCAGCTGGACCTCTCGCAAGAGCAAAAAGGCCTAAGAACGTAAAATTCAGGTGAGAACTGTCTCCCTCTCTCGCAACTCTTTTGCATTCGAAAGCTGATCAAGTTGATGCTCGACTAGTCCCGCCAAGATCGGTAAACAACTCGCGAGGAGGGCGGCTGCTCCAGGAGTCGGAGGTGGAGAAGTTCTTCTCGTTCGTGTCTCTTCCCTTCTCTTCTACGTCTTACTCTCTTTCTTCAATCGAGACTGATGAGAGAAGAATACTTCCCACAGGCCAACAACGATTACTGCGATTCTTGTGGAGGAAAAGGTCACTTCCTTTGTTGTGAAGGAGGTTGTCTTCGATCGTTTCATTTCGGTTGTTTGGAACCTCCTCTCGAGATTGATGAGGTACCAGAAGAAAGTTGGTTTTGTAAAGCTTGCAGAGCTAAAGCTGTACGTTTCCGCTCTCTCTCCCTTCAGATCCTAGACTATTGTGACTGATTTGCATCACTTTTATTATTTCCAGCATCCTCCAACTCGACCAGCTCCTGGTTTCTTCTCTGAACTCATCTACAATGTCGAAAGAGAGAACCCAAAAGCTTTCTCGCTCAACAACGATATCAAGCAATTCTACAAAAATGGTGAGATTCGGCTTGCTTTGCTCCAATTCTCCAACACTACTCTCGACTAACAGCAGGTTCTTTTCTCGATAGTTGCTGTCGGTCTCAATGGCGAGTTCATCGATTCGAATGAACATCGTCCTCCTTCGAAGATCACGTATGTTTTGTGCCTCCTTGACACAATTCATCGGAAACGTTTCTAACCCGATTTCGCGTTTCATCTCCTCAGCGGACGAGCTGTTGGACAAGAAGATCGAGATGGTTATCGACTCAAGGACAAGAACGGAAAGGCGATCATCTGTTACAACTGCAGTCAAGCGGCGAACCCTCACATTCATCGTCGAATCATTTCTTGCGATTTCTGCGATCAACATTGGCATTTGGATTGCCTGAACCCTCCGATGACTGGTATGCCTCCTCCTACGAGGAAATGGATGTGTCCTGTACACTCTGAACACGTTCTCGTAAGCTAATTCTATCTCTATGCGGCGATTCGACATGAGAAGGCTGACAACCAAATCTTGTCTCTCTCTTCCTTTCCTCAGCCCAAGAAGCGAGTACCTCGAGCTTCATCTACTGTCAACATTGAAGAACGAGGAGTACCCAACAATGGCGACATCATCGTTCTCCCTCCACCTGAAAGAGCTCCTCCAGAAGAATACGAAGAAATGACAGTCAACCGAATTCGCTATCAAGTTCCAGAGCAAAACATCATTCTCGACTTCTGGGGCAAGGTGGTACCTCCTTCTCGACGAGGTGAATTAGGGAAGAAGGCGAAGAAACGAGCTTCTCCGAGAAAGAAGAGGGCGATGGGAAATGGTTACGAGAGTGGGAATTCGAGTCCTCTGACGGATTTGACGAGCTCGGAAGATGAGGACATGGAGATGGCGGATCGTCGTGGTTCGAGCAGGAAACGAGAAGGGTCAAACATCGCTTCAGCAACGACTAGCGCTCTCGACAATCTCGCTCTACTCGCAGAGGTTCGATACATCGACATGCTCAACAACCCTTCTCCTCAGCCCTCGACCTCCTCCGTCTCTGATCGCAAAGCATCTGTCAGCTCCACGACTCGAAACGGCCCTCGTCCTTCACTTCCTCTCCCGTCTTCCTCCTCTGCCGCCCCTTCAGCACCTGCAGCCACATCTTCCTCTGCCTCGAACCCTCGATTCTCCCTCGGTGCTATCCCACCTTTCTCCGGAAACGCTTCGACCGGTCAAGCAGCATCTCCGACTACCTCCTCGATTCCCCTCTCCGCTTCAACGAGTGCCACGGGTGGTCGACACGGCTCGCCTTCGCTGTCACCGGCTCCTGGAAGTGCTCGAGCAGCACCCCCTCAGTCGGAATTGACGGTTCAGAGCAAGGAAGATCTCAAGGCTTTGATGCAAGTCAGGAAACTGTTGTTGAGTCAAGGACAAGCTCCTGGTAGCGCGAAGACGACTATGTTGAGTTTCCTCGAAGGTGCTCCTATCATCGTGAGTCTCTCACTTTCATCTTGTCCGCTTCACTCTTCTCTAACGAAACTGACATCGATGCTTTCGAATCTACTTCACAGCCGAAGCTCGCTTTCGTCAACAACGGCAAAGCTAGTCCTTGGCAACGACCATGGGACACGAAGAAAGATGGACCTCGACCTAGTGGATCAGCTCAACCTTCTACTCCGAGCGCATCGACCGTTTCTCAGAATCCACCAAAACCCGCTTCTCCTGCTCCTCTTCCCCACTCGACCGCTGCCGATCCGCTCTCCAAGTCTATCGCGACAAAATCAACAACCACGACTGCATCACCAGCGATCAAAGTCGAATCCGTCAGTAACGTCCCTCGTCAATCCCAACGACCTTCTCCACCACTTCCACAAGCAGCCCCTTATTCTCCCGACAACTGGCCCTCTGCTGCGGCAAAGCGATTAGCTGCTCCCTCCGATCCTTATCCTTCTAGTGGGCCATCTCAGTCTCCCGTTCTATCTTCTCATCACATCCCTACCCCTTACTCTTCGGATATGCCATTCCAACTCCCCGCTTTCCGACCTCCTAGTGCGACTCCCCCTACTCCTCGTACAGACGCGATGGATATCGACAAGCAAACGAAGAAGTAGTAGGTCACGATCCTCGTTTATGAGTGATCGATTGAAAAAAGTAGTTTTGGTAGCTTTTATTTTTTGGGGAAAGGAATCAGTCTTGAACTCTCTCTCTGTCTCGTTTCGACGTGGTAGTGAGTAAACAAGAGTTGCTTGGATATGACATGACATGATAGGCAAGAGGGATATGACAAGTTTGACGACAAGAGAAAGTCCCACATAAAACCCAAAATCAGAAAAGAATGCGAAAGAGATGGAGAGAAACGAGGGTATAGAGCTGAGTTGTCGAGAAGAGATGGGCGTGAGCTAGTGGACAAGTATGAAGCTGAGTTCGAGCGACTCACGATTTCAACGTTCGAGGAATTGACCTCGCATCACGTCCCTCACTCCTATCGGTTCACTCGACGAATTACGACCCATGGATGACGAACGACCTCGTGAGCTAGTCTCAATAGAAGATCGATGAGAGTTGAAGGATTTAAAGGAGAGAACTGGTGAATCCGCTCGAGGTGAAGGTTGGAGGAGTTCGTTTCCAGAATTCATGGCTGGACGAAGGGGACTGCGAGGAGGTTTGACGGGAGGAGGTGGAGGAGGTACTCTGTCGTGCTTCGAGCTGACGAGTCCGGGAGGAAGGGAGAAGGCTCGAGGAGCGGGTCGATCGATGGTTTCGAGGGAAGTGCGTGAATCGCTGTGATTGAGGAATTCTTGCAGATCCGATTCTTGCTCGTATGCTCTCGAAAGAGAGGTGTAGCTCTTCATGATGGGGATGGGAGGAGCGAAGGACACGGAAAGTGAGGGCGTAACGGTTTCTTGAGCGACTCCTGCCGATTCCCGAAGTTGTTTCTGAGCTAATTCTGCCGTCTGAAGTTCGAGAGGTCCAGAGACGACCGGTCGAGGCTTAGGCTTTGTCGAGCGAGTCGATCCTTGTCCAGCTATGCTGATGGGTCGCTTCGTCTCCTTCGACGTTGTCTTCTCCGGGAGCGAAGGCTTTGCTCGGAAACCGCTGAACAGTTTCTGAGCAAAGTTACTGCTCGACTTGGGCTTGCTTCCGAGTACAGGAGATGTCGGAGAGTCGCTGCGAACGAGTGGTGCGAGACTGGCTCTCTTGTTGCTTGAGGCGTAACTTGATGAGGTTGCCGTGCTCTTTCGGACGTCCAGAGGTTTCGCTCGAGGTGGAGGTTCGCTGTAGAGCAGGACTTCGAGGTAGGAGCCTTGACCAGCGTCTAATTCTTCAAGCGTTCTTGGGTCTCTCGGCTCGAAGTCGACCTTGCGAGTTGCTCCAAATCCATTGGCAAAGGTAGAACCGATCGAGATCCTCGGGGAAGCATACGATGTCCGACTAGCTGGACGTTCTGATCGGTACTGGGAGCGTGTAGTGATCGAGTGGAAGGGTTGAGAATACGACTCGGGATTGGGTGATTCGGATTCGGGGAGGGTCGATAAAGGTTCCGAGTTTCGAGGATCATACGATCCCTCCCAACTAGCGAGACCAGACGTTCGTCGAGAGGAGCGCGATGATGGCCGAGATTCGTACATGCCACTCGAGTGAGACGAGCTTCGGTCCGAGTTGCTAGTTGAACGATAGCGAGGAGGATCGTTTTGCGAGAGTCGTTCGCTTCTTCGAGCGGATGCGGCAGCTGATTCTCGGGTAGCTCCTTTGATGACAATTGGTCGACGGGGCGAAGAGGTGAGGGGAGGTTTGGGAGCGGTGGAGTGATCGAGAGCGTTGACTTGGGAGAATGGTGACTTCTTTGGACTAGCGGGATAATCGGAATCCTCATCTCCAAACGTAGAGCTGGACGAGTCTCGTTCGAGAGTGAGAGGTTCTCCGTTCCAATGCTGATCATACCCTGATCTCGAGTGCTTGTTTGATTGGGGAGGAGGAGGTCGAGGAAGAGGGAGTTTTGGAGGTGGTGTAGGAGGGACTGAACCGCGACGAAGACCTGAAACGGAGGATGAAGGTCTCAAGGTTGCGAGAGAAGTATCGGCGAGAGAATTGGGTCGAGAACAGGTAGATTCGAGACTTGATCGGTCGTCGGTAGCTGCTCGCCGGCGAAGAATTGGCGCATTCGAAGAGATCTGCTGCGAGAGTCGGAAGCTTTTGAGCTGCGAATCTCGCCTTGGTCTGTTTCGTTGTTGGTCCTCCGCGTCTACGACCTCGCGCTCCTCGGTAATGACGCTTGAGCGGATATCGCTCGAACTGACTTCCTCAACCATCTCTAGAGGAGTTCCGGTGACTCGATTCGCCTGCCATTGCTGTTCCCACTCCTTTTCGTCGAGAGAAGGACTCGCTTGACCCATTTTCATGTCTTCGCTCCATCCCCCTAGACTCGATTCTGGACTTTCGCCTTCTACGGTAAACCTCGTAATCCCGGTCTGCGCTGTTGTCCTTGTCACTCTCGTATCCTCGCTTGAGCTCCTCCCTCTAGATTCGTATTGAATGGACCTCCTCCCGAAAGAAGAAAGCGGTTCGTTCGGAGAAGCGACGTAGCCGAGGGAACGACGTTTAGGATTTCCTCCTCCGATGCTGCTTTGTCGCCCGGGAGATGATTGACAGGGTGAAGTCGAACGGCTGACGAAAGAGTGTCCTCCAGGACTGAGTGGAGAAGCTGTCCGAATGGTTCCATCATTGTAGCTTGAACCGCGAGAATGACTTCGAAGGTGTCCGTCGAGAGATCCTTCCTGCGTCGACAAATGACGATTCGGACTTGACAGAAGGTTCGAGTCGTTTGTGAGAGGAGTAGACATTGTTCGGGCCGGAGTGAGGACGAGAGGTTTGGGATGCCATTGTCGAGAACCGGCGATAGGAGGTGATGTCGCGAGAGCTAGTGAGGCGTGACGTGCATGAGAGTAAGAGGGAGAGGCTGTGCTTCGAGGGACGCCTGAGTGACGACGGAAGGAGGAAGGTGGAGCGCGAGGGGAAGTGGGAAGTGTCGAAACGGATTGTTGGAAGCTCATTCGACGTTTCGCTTCGGCTTGAAGATCCACTTGTCGTTGCTCGTAAAGTATCCTTTCGTCGAGACTGGCGACAGTTTCTGGAGATAAGGGTGTCGGACTAGCGAATGTAGGATATCCATAGTCGCTTTGGTGCGTAGGTCTAGGAGTGATTTGACGAGATCTCGAACCGTTCTCGTTTGTTGACGACTCAGGAGGAGCGTCAGGTAAGAGCGAAATATCGAGCGGTGCGAGTCCTGCAGCACAAAGCGATGTTGAGCGTCTCGCAGCTTCGGGGGAGAAAAAGCATTGAATTACTCACTCCTCGATTGATCCAGATCGGGCAACAGTTCTTCAACGTGGTCGCTATCCGGTTCGACTGCATCTTCATACACTGACTCTCCCGTGCTTGTGAAGGAAGCTAAAGTGCTACGACTGGCTCTTTGCGAAGAGAGGTCTTCATCGACCGTGAAATTCCGTGCACGCTGATTCTTCGCCAACTGCCTTAACTCTGATCGTTCGGATTCATCATCAGCTCTGTATCTCCTCAAGACTGTGTAGAATAACGCACCTGCAGTGGATTTCGCTCGGCGAGACCGTGTCGGCGAACTTCTCGGAGAAGAGGTGGACGAAGTGGATCGAGGAGGCGATATAGGTAGCGCTGGCGCTAAGCCGAGTAGCTCGTCTGCTCCTTTGCCTGGTCTCTTCACTCCATGAATAGCCTTTCCCTTTCCTTTCCCCTTTATTGAAGCAACATTTTCCTCCCATTTCCTCTCCGACTCTGTCCCGCTTATGAACTCTCCCGTACTGCTCCTACTACTGTTTGATTGGGCGTAGAGACCTTTGGGCATAGGGAAGCTGTCGTAAGGGAAGAGGGAAGGAATACTGGAATCAGGGTCCTCGAGGTGAAGGGGAGGCGCGAGAGCCTCCATTAGAGGTGAGGTGCCGAGTATGACGCGTCGTGGTGATCAGAGAGGTAACAGGAGTGGTCGAATGAGCTGTAGTGAGTCGAGGAGGTCGGGGTGAAAGGGGTCGAGATTGTTGAGAGAGATGAAAGGCAATCTATTCGATTAAATGAGGCAAGGCGTGTGAGTTGAAGTAGGTACTAGCTTATCTGTAGTCTCGTAGTGATGACGGGCTTGATGGAGTCGTGAAGGGAAGAGAGAAGGAACTTACGTTCAGAAGGGCGGCGGCGAGGAGGGATCGTTTAAATTAGCTCAGGGAGGCAGACGAGGTACTTCTGGGAGAAGCTGTAGTTGATGAGAGTGAGGCGTTCGAAGAAGGTGTGCAGAGTGAGAAAGATGAGGATGAATCCTCGAAAATGAAATCTTTGCGACTCTCGTTTCATTTTCGCGTTTGGAGCCTGCTTCTTTACTCTGTTGGGCAACTCACTCGGTGCTCATTTCATTAACACCTCGATGACGCTCAAGCCGACAGGAAGGATGTCTCTGCGGTACTCTATGTTTCGTTGCGAAGTTGCGAAGTTGCGAAAGTCGATTCCACTTTCATGCGCTTGCTCGACACCCCTTGCTTCGATCGCGTGTGCGCTCTCACGTCGTCGTCGATCACTACAGTGCATTAGTGTCGATCTTTACGGGTACTGACGAGTCGAGGCAGTAGAGGCATCGTTCTTTGCGAGCTTGCGAGGCAGGTCAAGCTCACTGTAGATCGAGCTGCCGAAGTCTGCTAATCAGGGCTCGATAAGTCCATATATCTCTCAGGTCTGATGCCTCTGGACAGTCCTCCGACCTCGAGGCGGTTCCAGGGAACGCAAAATTCGATTGCGAAGGTCGGAAGTTTCCAGCTCCCCTCTCTCTTCCGCCGTCTCCTTCTCCGACCTTCACGCTCATGACGCTCTATACCGTACTCTATAAAGCCCGGTAAGGTATTACAGCGACAGGAAGGGAAGAAAAAGCTGTGCAAGATATCCGAGGACTCCGTTCGGACGTACAAGTGTCGGGAAGGGGTCTGCTTGACTCTAGCGGGTTGCCTAGCCTGAAGAGTATCTCATGCGGATGGTAGAGGTGCCTTCAAGGTAAACCAACCCGACAAGAGTCGACTCGAGCAAGTTTGCACCGTTTCTTTCGATTCGTCTATTCCCGATACCCACTTCCTCACCTTGCACTGATCGCGGACGACGAGCCAAGGCGGGGAAGGTAAACCTCCTATCACGGAGTTCCGAACGCGCCGCGGACCCAGTTTGAACAAAACCGAGTCCTCTCTTTTTCTCTCTCTTTCTCTTCTCTTCCTCACACTTCCTCCTCTTCTCTTCCCTCTCTTCACCTCTTCAACCCCTCTCTCACTTTTCGACAAAGATGGCTCCTCGTGGATTGACTGGACCTGCTC
>JGI24890J29729_1000184_pt1 | contig 48312 bp, 40 predicted proteins | sample FreactcultureFD7_FD_29729 | JGI IMG/M metagenome (IMG submission 29729)
CCGCACAGCGCGCAGATTCGGTCTGTCACTGTTACAAAGGATATGTCTCTTCTTTTATCGGTTTCGCCCCCGCCGATGCGCCGAAATATGTTGTCAGCGTGGTCATTCAAAATCCAGTAGGCCAACACTTCGGTGGAGTTATTGCTGGGCCAGTCTTTAAAAAGGTAATGACATTTGTCCTGCAATCACGCCACGTGGCGCCTACTGGCGGAAAGCCGGCTCCGATAGCCTTAACGGAGGCCGATCTTGCTGCACAAGCACAGTCGCCCGCATTGAGTGTAAAGGCGAGCAAACCATGAGACCGATAAATTCACCAAGTCGAACTCTTGCGCAAATCCTTCGCTTTCTTGACCATTTAGAACAGGCTCCCGAGCTTTCGATTAGTGGAATTACGAGCAATTCTCGAACGGTTATTCCCGGTGATTTATTTATAGCCCAAGCTGGCGTGACCCCCAACTCCAGGCACGGCGCCGAATTTGTGGATTCAGCAATTGCTGCTGGAGCAGTAGCGATAATAAGCGACGGCAAAGGCGAAATTAATAGCAATGTAATACCAATTTTTGAAGTTCCGGAGATCACTTCATTAATTGGTGATCTTACCTCGTGGTTCTATAACCACCCCTCCCGCGCTATGTACACAGTTGGAATCACTGGAACAAACGGTAAGACAACGACAACTTCAATTCTCTATCAGCTCTGGAAATTAGGCGATAGAAGTGCCGCTGCGATCGGTACTTTAGGCACCGTCATCGACGATGAGCACTATCTAGGCACTCACACAACTCCAGCTGCGGCAGAATTGCAAGAAAGTTTGGCTGCGATTGCCGAACGAGGCGTGACTCATACAGTCATGGAGGTAAGTTCACATTCATTAGTTCAGCATCGAGTCAGTGGAACTCGCTTCTCGCTCGTCGGATTTAGCAATCTCAGCCAAGATCACTTGGATTTTCATGGTGATATGGAGCGTTATTTTCAAGCAAAGAAGAGACTTTTCACTTTAAATTACTCTGATAAAGCGTTGATAAATATTGACGATGAGCATGGTCTTCGCCTCAGTCAAGAGATATCCATCCCTTACAGCACTCTCTCTCGGTCAAATCCAAAGGCACAATGGAGCTTTGCGCACTACCTTCCAACCTTGAGCGGATTTGAAGTCAGCATCAGGGGAGAGGGTGGGATTCTCATTGAAGGTTTCTTGCCGCTTGTGGGCGAACATAATCTCGATAACGCTCTAATGGCGATTGCTTTCGCAGTGGAAAGTGGCATTGACCCTATGCTTATCGCATCGAGAATGCGTGAAATTCGCGCGGTTCCTGGTCGCATGGAGAGCGTGAATCTAGGTCAGGGCTTCACTGCGATTGTAGATTTCGCACATTCGCCAGATTCAGTTGAGAAGATTCTTCGCACTCTGAAGAAAAGTACAAGCGGACGGTTAATCGCAGTCCTTGGCTGTGGGGGAGATAGAGATCGAAGCAAGCGTCCTCTTATGGGTAAATTACTCTTTGAGATTGCAGATATTGCTATTTTCACCAGCGATAACCCGCGCAGTGAGAATCCGCAAGAGATTCTCAAAGAAATGACTGCTGGGTTGGAGCTAGATAAAAACTCTCGCATCGAAGTCGATCGCGCCGTTGCCATTGCACTCGCCATTGAAAGCGCCGAAGCAGGCGATTGTGTAGTTGTATTGGGCAAAGGCCATGAAATCGGCCAGGAAATAGCTGGCGTGAAGCATCCATTCGATGATCGAATTGAGTTGGCAAAAGCAATCGAGGCAAAAAAGTGATTCCATTATCTATCGCAAAGCTAGCAGAGATTACGCAAGGCAAAATTAATAACGTAGCTAATCCCGATGAGATTATCGAACAAATGCCGGAGATAGATTCTCGAAAGATTGATGCAAACCATTTCTTTGTCGCACTTGTCGGGGAACATCTCGATGGTCATGATTACGTCGATTCAGCTATCGCCGCCGGCGCCAAATTAGCCTTTGTCTCCCGAGCGGTAAATGCTCCATCAATACTTGTGGATGATGTAACCCAGGCACTTGCGGAGATCGCTACTTATGTTCGTGGCCAGTTATCAGGGCTCAAGGTAATAGCTATAACAGGCTCTCAAGGCAAGACCACGACAAAGGATTTAGCTGCCCACATTTTGCAAAGCGCGGGCGAGACCGTGGCAAATGTTGGCTCTTTAAATAATGATTTGGGGGTTCCGCTTACTCTCTTGAGATGTAAAACCAGCACTAGGTTTTGTATTGTCGAAATGGGAGCGCGTCATCGTGGCGATATCGCCCGACTGATGAAGATTGCTCAGCCCAATATCGGAGTCGCGCTGGTCGTTGGAACCGCTCATGTTGGTGAATTTGGAAGTCAAGCAGAGATAGCGAAAGCTAAGTCGGAGATAATTACAGGGCTTGATTCAGGCGCAACTGCAATTCTTGGAACTTATGATGAATTTACTCCCCATATGGCCGATGGACTAAATCTGAAAGTGCTGGTATTTGGCGAGGGTTCGGGCTGCGATGTGAGAGCGGCCGATCAAGAATTTCGAGAGGGACGCGCACATTTCGATCTTGTCNCTCCACAAGGTCGAGCCGCCGTTGGCCTCCAACTTCTCGGGATGCATCAAATCGCAAACGCGTTAGCCGCCGCCACTATTGCACTTTCACTGGATGTTCCGTTGGAGACTATCGCTGCCGCATTGTCGACCGCCCAACCCGCCAGCAAGTGGCGCATGGCGCTCATCGAAGAGAGTGGCTTGCTCCTTATTAATGATTCTTACAATGCTAACCCCGAAAGTATGGCCGCCGCTCTTCGGACGCTGGCGCTACTTGCGCAAGAGCGCGGGGGCGAGAGCTGGGCGATATTGGGCAAGATGCAGGAGCTCGGCGCGTCTAGTACTGCTCTGCACAAGCAAATTGGCAAACTGGCCTCTGATATCGGAATTGATCATCTGGTCTCGGTTGGAACCCAGGAGTATCTGCTCGCTGAGGAAGACCAAGCGCTAGTTGAACATTACTTTGATAAGAACGAAAAGGCTTTGGAGATTGTGCAGCACCTTTCGCAGGGAGATGTTGTTCTCGTGAAAGCTTCGCGTTCGGAGGGCTTCGAAAAGCTGGCCTCGGCAATTATCGAGAGCTGGAGAGATATGAGAGAAGTGGAGAGCGCGGCGAAATGAAAGGTATTTTGCTAGCCGGAACTCTGGCGACTCTAGGGAGCTTTCTCTTTACCCCAGTATTTATTCGCATACTTGCAAAGCGTGGATATGGCCAGATGATTCGCGATGACGGCCCAAAGAGTCATCATTCAAAACGCGGTACGCCGACTATGGGCGGAATCATTTTAATTGGCGGAACAAGTGCCTCGTATCTATTAAGCCACCTTGTAACTGGCGAGAAAATGACGAGTTCGGCGCTCCTAGTTTTGGCTTTAATAATTGGACTTGGCGCCGTCGGATTTCTCGATGATTACCTCAAAGTTGTTCGCCAGAATTCGCAGGGGCTTCGAGCAAAGCAGAAACTCTTTGGCCAAGCAATCTTCGCGGCGAGCTTTGCAATCGCTGGCCTACATTTTCGCGATCAGGCAGGGTTGACACCAATCTCGCTCCACCTCTCGACGGTACGCGAAACCTCGCTCAAGCTCGGATCAGTATTGCTCGTCCTTTGGGTGATATTCCTTGTTTTGGGAACAAGCAACGGCGTAAATCTCGCAGATGGTTTGGATGGACTTGCTACAGGTGCTGCCATCATGACCTTTATCGCTTTTGTCGTTATAGGCGTATGGGAATTTAAACAGAGTTGTGGATTAGAACAGAACACCATCATCTCTAAGTGTTACGTAGTACGAGATCCCCTTGATATGGCTTTGCTCGCCGCGGCGCTCGCGGGTTCGTGCGCTGGATTTCTCTGGTGGAATGCCTCACCTGCAAAGATTTTCATGGGCGATGTTGGATCACTTGCACTCGGTGGTGCAATCGCTGGACTTGCCATCACTTTACGCACTGAGTTTCTACTCGCCCTCCTTGGTGGCCTCTTTGTCATTATTNCCCTCTCGGTAATTATCCAAACCGGGTACTTCAAACTCTCTGGTGGAAAACGGGTATTTAAAATGGCGCCATTACAACACCATTTTGAATTATTAGGCTGGGGAGAGGTAACAATTGTTATCCGATTCTGGATCATCGCCGGAATGACTGTGGCGGCAGGTCTGGGAATTTTCTATGGCCAATGGGTCGTTGCCTAAAAATGTCATTTCTAGAATCGCTCTCCGATTCGCATATAGTTATTTTGGGCGGTGGAGTAACGGGAGCTTCAGTTCTTCGCTTTCTCAGAGAACGCGGCAATTCAAACCTTTACATTTTCGATGAAAAGCTAGAATCGGTAGAAGGACTTTCGGTCTCAACACAACTCCCGGATAGCTTTGACTTAGCAATCGTTTCTCCGGGCTGGAAACCAAACCACTCGCTCATCTCCGAAATAAAGCAGAAAAATATTGAGCTAATCGGGGAAGTAGATTTCGCTTGGCGAATTCGAAAGGAGTTAGCCCCGAATCAGAAGTGGGTAGCGGTAACGGGGACTAACGGCAAGACCACAACCGTGCAAATGGTGGAATCAATCATTGGCTCATCTCACTTTTCAGGGATTGCCTGTGGCAACGTCGGTGTGAGCGTGATTGAAGCCGTCTCGAATAAGGCCCCATACGATCTCCTAGCTTTGGAGCTCTCCTCGTTTCAGATTGAATGGATGCACGAGGCAACTTTTGAAGCAGTCTCAATTTTAAATATCGCCGATGACCATATCGATTGGCATGGTTCATTTGAGGCATATGCGAATGCAAAAATGCGGCTACTTAACTTCACTTCATTAGCCGTGATTGATACTGGGGATCCAGAGGTGGTACTTCGTTCGACCTCATGGAGTGGAAGAAAGATTTTCTACTCTCTGGATACGCCGAATCTCGGAGAATTGGGCCTGGTCGAAAATCTCATTATCGATCGCGCCTTCATCTCCGAAGGTAGCGATGCTGAAGTTATGGCAGAGCTTGGTGATATCAATCCCGCGGTCCCACACAATGTCTTAAATGCCATGGCCGCTGCCGGAATTTGCCGCTCGCTCGGTATCTCATATGAAGCAATTAAGCAGGGCCTAGCTCAATTTTCGCCAGATCACCATCGTCTTGAATTAGTAGCAACGGTTAATGGAATTCAGTGGGTGGATGACTCGAAAGCAACAAATCCGCATGCTGCAATGGCCGCACTTGGNTCTTATCTCTCTGTTCTCTGGATTGCGGGTGGATTGGCTAAAGGAGCACAAATGGAACCGCTCATCAAAAGAATGGGTGGACGGATTAAGGCTGCGATTCTCATAGGGGCAGACCGTGAACACATTGAAAGAGCGCTGAAAGAGTTTGCTCCCGATGTGCCCGTGTATCAGGTAGATAAATCTTCCACATCAGCTCAATTGATGGATGATGTAGTTCGGAGGGCAGCTTCGATTGCGCAGGATGGCGATACAGTTCTATTGGCACCAGCTTGTGCATCTATGGATCAATTTCGATCGTATGCGGAACGAGGCGAACTCTTTGTCGCAAGCGTCAATAAGTTGGTGAAAAATGCAAGCTAGATTCCAAAAGACCAAAAAAGCTTCGGCTAAGTATGTTCACTTTCTGTCAAAGCCAGAGTCAAATTATTTCTTAATTTTAACCTGCGTCGGATTTCTCTCCGGCCTAGGTTTGGTCATGGTTCTATCAGCATCTGCCGTCCACTCTTTTGAGCAGAATGGCTCAACGTTCAGCATTTTCATTAAACAAGTACTTTTCATGACACTGGGAATCGGTATTGGTTATATCGCTATGCGATTGCCAATCGAACGCTGGAGTTCAATCACAAAGATTGCCCTTCCTATCGCTGCGGTCACTCTGANACTCCCGATGGCACCCGGTCTTGGCGTAACAGTGAATGGAAATAGAAACTGGATTGGGCTTGGACCGATAACAATTCAACCAAGTGAGCTCGCTAAATTCTTTCTGATTTTATGGGCAGCAATGCAGTTGCGCCGACATCATGAGCGGCTAGAGCGAGACATCCAATCAAATCCGGCAATCTCTTTGGCTGGTGGAAGTGCCATCGTTCTTGGATTAATCATGTTGGGCAAAGATCTAGGTACTGCCGCCATAGTTGCCGGAATTATTGTTGGCATGCTCTTTGTGTCTGGCATTAAAACCAGTCACATCACATTTACCGTAGCAATCCTGGGTGCGCTTGGCGCTGGGTTTACCCTTACGCATACAAACCGAATGCGCCGCTTCACCGCAATTCTCGATCCCTTTGCGCCATCGGTCTATAAATTTGCCGGATGGCAACCTGCTCACAGTCTCATGGGCCTAGCAAGTGGCGGACTCTTTGGAGTCGGAATTGGCGCGAGTCGTCAAAAGTGGGCCAATCTCTCAGAGGCGCATACTGACTTTATATTCTCTGTCATCGGTGAAGAGATGGGGCTTTTAGGAACGTTATTAGTTCTCTTTACCTATGCAGTACTTATCTTTGCGATTTTTAGAGTCGCCATGAACACTAAAGAGCTATTCGCAAAGTTTGCCGTTGTAGGAATTATCTCGTGGTTCACGCTTCAGATCGTGATCAATATTGGAACCAACGTCAGTCTAATTCCGGTTATTGGCGTAACCCTGCCCTTCATCTCCTATGGAGGCTCTTCGCTGGTTGCCAACTACGTCGCAATAGGTTTTGTGCTCAACGTCGTTCGCCGGGATCCAGAACTCCAAAAGGTTCTCAAGGCCAATAAATTGGCAAGGCGCGAAAAGGCATGAAGCGAGTTCTCTTAGTAGGCGGCGGGACGGCCGGACACGTGGAGCCAGCGCTTGCAGTAGGCAAGTGGTTGGTGGCTCATGATTCTCAGATTCAAGTGGCCTTTCTTGGTACTCGTTCTGGGATTGAAGTCGATCTGCTCTTGAAAGAAGATTTTCCGCTTCACTGCATCACCAAGGTTCCGCTCCCTCGGAAAATAAATAGTGAACTTTTTACCTTCCCTTTTCGCCTCATCTATAGCTTGGCGCAATCACTTCGTATCATTCGAAACTTTGATCTCATTATTGGATTTGGCGGATACGTAAGTGCCAGTGCATATCTTGCGGCTAGGGCGCTAAATAAGCCCATTGTTATTCACGAAGCAAATGCTCTTCCTGGCTGGAGTAATAAACTAGGCGCTCGTTTCGCCACCGAAATAGCCGTAGCTTTCGAATCTGTGAAGCGAAGCTATCCTGACTGGTCTAATGCAATATTTACCGGCATGCCAATCCGGAGAGAGATTTCAAAGGTTGCGGATCTATCGAAAGATCAAAAGCGCGTAATCAAGAATAGGGTGATTTCCGAGCTCGGTTTGAATCCGCAGCTGCCGATTATTTTTGCCTTTGGTGGATCGCAAGGTTCGGCGGCGATAAATAAGACAATAATTGATTTCTCACAGTCAGAGGCTGGCAAATCGGTGCAGATTATCCATGCCGTCGGTGGAAAGAATTCATTGCCTTCGACAGAAGCCAATTACCGTCCATTTTCTTATATTTACAATATGGCTGAGATGTATGTTGCTTGCGATCTAGTCATCTCCCGAAGTGGCGCGGTGAGCTGCGCTGAGATAGAAGCTATTCACAAATTTGCAGTATTGGTGCCACTTCCCATAGGCAATGGAGAGCAGTCGGCAAATGCCCATGATTTGGTTAACTCTGGCGCCGCACTTATCTGCAACAATTCAGAGTTCACGTCATCTTGGCTGGAGCGCAATCTAGAAAGCCTGATTGTACAAGCAACGAAATTCAATAACGCTCAAATCTCTGCACCTTGGCAGAATGCAGATGAGGCCATCGGCAACATCGCGCTTTCGATTATGGAAAGATAAAGCCCATGTCATTGACGCTTGACCAATTGCGAGCGAAGTCCATTCACTTTGTGGGGATGGGCGGCGCCGGCATGAGTGGCATCGCCCGAATCTTGCTTGCGCAAGGGGCAAGAGTCTCCGGATCGGATGCTAAGGACTCAATGGTTCTTCAGGGTCTGGCGGCGCTTGGTGCCAAAACATTTGTGGGGCATGCAGCGGAACATCTTCAGGGAGTAGATGTAGTTGTTGTATCAAGTGCGATAGATGAGCGAAATCCAGAGATTCAAAGGGCGAAAGAGCTCAATTTGTTAATTCTTGGCCGAGCTAAGGCGTTGGCGCTCTTGATGAGCAAATCAACCTCCGTGGCTGTGGCTGGAACTCATGGAAAAACTACGACGACCTCGATGTTGACCGTAGCTCTTCAATCAGCCGGCCTTGATCCCTCATTTGCAATTGGCGGAATGATCAACAGTTCTGGAACAAATGCGCATTTAGGAACGGGAACAATATTCGTCGTTGAAGCAGATGAGTCCGATGGTTCATTTCTGGAATACAAACCAGATGGTGCCATCATCACAAATATGGAACTCGACCATGTGGATCATTTCCCTGATTTCGCCTCCGTGCTCGCGGCCTTTCACAAGTTTGTTGACTCCATAAAACCAAATGGATTCCTCGTTCTCTGCGTAGATAGCCCTGGAGTAAAGCAACTCTTGGCAGAGATTGGGCGCAAAGATCTCAAGGTAGTCACATATGGAGCCGGCGGAGAATTTTCCTATTCTCATCTCTCGATCCGGGCGAGCCAGAGCTCAGCCCGAATTGCACGTAATGGAAGTGTTCTGGGGGAGCTTTCACTCACCATCCCGGGTGAGCATAATGTGATGAATGCAATCGCTGCGCTAGCGGCCGGCCTTGAACTAGGTGCTGGAATTTCTCCGTTAATGGAGGGGCTGCACAACTTCTCCGGTGCCCGGCGTCGCTTCGAAGTAAAAGGCGAAGTTGCTGGAATAACCGTTGTTGATGATTATGGACATCNCCCCACAGAAGTTCGGGTCACGCTGGAGACGGCGAAGCGATATGCAGGTGAGGGAAGAGTTCTTGTCATCTTCCAACCACATAGGTACAGCCGCACTCAGGCGTTCCTTCATGATTTTGCCAGCGCGCTCTCCCTTGCTGATTTCGTCGCGCTTTTAGAAATCTATCCCGCGAGTGAGGCTCCTATTCCTGGTGTCTCATCGAGAAATATAGTTGAGCTCATGAAGAAGGAGCAGGCCAACTTCGAACCATCNATGTTGCAAATCGTGAGCGATATNGTCGAGCAGGCAAAGAGTGGGGATCTCATTCTTACCTTAGGCGCCGGTGATGTAAATTCACTCGCTCCCATAATNATTCAAGCGCTTCATGAGAAGTTTGCTTAATGCGCCATCTGCACAAATCAAAGCGAGCTCGCAATCTAAGAATCGCTATCTTCGCAATCGTGATAGCAGCACTTATCTACACTCTTGGCTGGTCTGGTTTGCTGGCGGTGAAGAAGATTGAGATATCTGGAACTTCACAGATAGATTTGATTTCACGCGATTTATCGAGAGATCACATTGCACTTCATCAGAATATGCAACTAGCGCGAGTAGATGTTAAAGCTATTTCACATTCGATTTTAAGCCACACATGGGTAGCCAATGCAATAATTTCTCGTAACTGGTTTGCTGGAACCGTTAAGATTGTGCTAACCGAACGAACTCCTGTTGCAGAATTCACCACAACTTCTGGCGAAACTGAATATTTTGACGCTTCAGGCGCAAATTTCACGTACCCATCGCCTTTCATAGCTCTGCCAAACGTGACTTTGCAATCAGGTGGCGAACTTTCAAGGAAATCAGCTGCGGGGCTCATCTCGCAACTGCCCTCCGACCAACTTGCTGGCCTGATAGATCTCGTGGTTTACAGCCCTAATAAAATTATTATGGATATTCGAATGGGGAATCGAAGCCTTCGTATTAATTGGGGAGATAGCAGCGAAATCAGCTTGAAAAATAAGGTGTTAGGCGCGCTTCTACTCTTGCCGGAAAATCAAAAAATCAGCAACGTTGACTTGAGTAATCCACGAGAACCAATTACAAAATAAGTTTCGTGTCGGTTGTTGCTTCTACATACCTCGCACCATAGTTTTGCTAATCGAGATATAACCAACCATAAGTCTCAAGTAGAGATTTAGGTACAGGAAGAGGCAGATTGTGGCAACACCGCAAAATTACTTAGCAGTTATTAAAGTCGTTGGCGTTGGCGGCGGCGGTGTGAATGCGATTAATCGAATGATTGATGCCGGATTAAAAGGCGTTGAATTCATTGCAATTAACACAGATTCACAACAGCTCATCATGAGTGATGCAGATGTGAAATTAGATATTGGTAAGAAAGTAACACGCGGGCTAGGTGCGGGTGCGGCGCCAGAGATTGGTAAGCAGGCGGCCGAAGATTCCGCGGATGAGATTGAAGAGCTTCTTCGTGGTGCAGATATGGTCTTTGTTACTGCTGGTGAAGGCGGAGGTACCGGCACTGGCGGTGCTCCTGTTATCGCAAAGATTGCAATGGATCTTGGCGCGTTGACTGTTGGTGTTGTTACACGTCCATTCTCATTTGAAGGAAAGCGTCGCTCATCTCAAGNAGAACAGGGAATCGAAGCTTTGCGCGAAGTTGTCGATACCCTCATCGTTATTCCGAATGATCGCCTACTAGCAATCTCCGATCGTTCCATAAGTCAGATTGAAGCTTTTAAGAGCGCTGATGCAGTTCTCCTCTCCGGCGTACAAGGAATTACTGATCTCATAACAACACCTGGTCTGATAAACCTCGACTTCGCTGATGTTAAGAGCGTGATGCAAGGAGCTGGTTCTGCGCTGATGGGAATTGGTTCTGCGCGCGGTGAATCACGCGCAACTCGCGCCGCCGAACTCGCGATCTCTAGTCCGCTGCTGGAAGCGTCTATAGATGGAGCTCATGGAGTACTCCTCTCCATTGCGGGCGGATCAGATATTGGCCTCTTTGAAATAAGCGAAGCTGCTGAGCTAGTTCATGATTCAGTTCATCCAGATGCAAATATCATCGTTGGAACTGTCATTGATGATGCCCTTGGCGATGAGGTCCGAGTGACCGTCATTGCCGCAGGCTTTGATGGGGGAGCTCCAAAGAAGATCTCCATGCCGGTAATTGATGCTGCGACTCTGAGCGGAAGCGCCGATCCACTACCTATAGATGATGCGCTCTCGGTTGCTCTGGATATTCCGTCGAATGAGATTCCCACTACTGCTACATCGCAAGGTCGGAAGCGAATTACCTTTGAAGAGCTAGTTATTGAAGATGAGATAGATATCCCAGACTTCATGCGATAGCACGAAGATGGCGCGATTTTATTTCTCATCTATTTATGGTGGAGTTTCTACGGAAGCATACGCTGCCCTAAATCTGGGTGATCATGTTGGAGATAGCCCCATTCATGTCTCAGAAAATCGGGATGTTCTGGCGAGGCAACTTGGGCTCAAATCTATTAGNTTCATGAACCAAGTTCATGGAAGCGCTGTCGTTCAGGTCGACTCAACCACCAAGCAGATTCCCACTTGCGATGCAATAGTTACCACAGAGAAATCCTTGGGGCTGGCAGTTTTAACGGCCGATTGCATTCCGTTGCTGATAGATGGCGAAAATTGCATTGCCGCAATTCATGTGGGGCGGCGTGGTTTAGTAAGCGGCGTTATCACTGAATCCATAGCTGTATTGAAGAATTTAGGAGCTACACGATTTAAAGCAGTGCTTGGCCCATCGATATGTGGCAAGTGTTATGAAGTGGATCTAACTATGTATGATGAAATTTCCTCTCAATTGCCCAGCACGTCTACTAGCCGCGAGGTGCACTCACTAGATTTACCAAGCGGGGCAATCGATGAGCTGACGAAATTAGGGGTAGCTACAAAAGTCCATCACATCTGCACCATGGAGAGCCCAGATTATTTCTCGTATCGCCGCAGTGGGATCGCCGGGAGAATGGCGGGGGTCATCTCCTTATGAGTCAACGAAAAGCAGAGCTGGCAGCGAATTTGGCTGCCATACAGTCCCGCATCGATGCGGCGGCAACCACCTGCGGGAGAGCGCCATCGGAAATAACTTTGGTGGTGGTCACTAAGACTTTTCCGGTTGAAGATATCAAGCTCCTCTATGAGCTCGGAGTTCGAAATTTTGGTGAGAATAGAGACCAGGAAGGTTCGATTAAAGCGCCAGCCCTGCCTAAGGATTGCATCTGGCATTTTCAAGGCCAAATTCAAAGTAATAAAATTAAGTCAATTCTTACTTGGGCAAATTGCATCCACTCACTCGATGCATTAAAGCATGCCGCCAAAATTGCCGAGATCGGCTCCAACGTGCAAATTCTGGTTCAAGTGGCGCTCGAGCAGGTACTGAGGGCCGATCGCGGGGGAGTAGATCCGGCAACGCTTGATGCCTTTCTGGAACGAGTAATTGACGNCTTTAAATTAAATGTCGTCGGTCTCATGGCGGTTGCTCCGCTAGAGGCCAGACCAAAGGAGGCCTTCGATGAATTATCGAAAATTAGAACAGGTCTGGTCCATAAGTGGCCACAGCTCCAGCAACTCTCTGCCGGAATGAGTAATGACTTTGAAGCAGCTATCGCGGCTGGCGCGACACTTGTGCGGGNGGGGAGCTCAATCCTCGGTTCTCGCAGCGCCCCCCTTTAAAATTTAACCATGGCTAAAGCATTTAAGAAGATGGCAAATTACCTCGGACTTGTGGATGACGAGGAGCTTGAAGAGTCCTTAGTTGAAGTTGCGGTTCAAGAGCCACGTCGCGGTTTTCGCGCGCTCTCGCATTCTCGTCATGAAGATACAACCGAACTTCCTTCATATATGCGCCCTGCAAATCCGGCAGCAGCAGGTGTAACTCCTGTTCACACCTCCATCAGTCGTCCAGCTCCGGTCGCCGCAGCTACGACCTCAGCGCCAATGGATCGCATCGTCACCATTCAACCTCGCGTCTACGCAGATGTGCGCGCAGTGGGCGAGCAGTATCGCAATGGGCAACCTGTGATTATGAACCTCAGCGATGTCGATGAGAGTGAATGCAAACGTTTTGTTGATTTCGCATCTGGTTTGGTCTTTGGTCACTATGGAAAAATTGAGAGAGTAACCTCAAAGGTCTTTCTTTTGACTCCAGCGAATGTTGCGGTCACCACCGATAGCAATTCATCTGGCGGTCAATCCACTTTCTTTAACCAGAGCTGACGCTGATGCCAGCCATTGGCAGTCTGCTCTATTCGATAATCCAACTATTCGTTCTACTTCTCTTCGCCCGAGTAATTTTGGATTACGCACGTATGTTTGCTCCACAGTGGAGACCAAGAGGGATTGTCCTTGTGCTTGCCGAATTTGTTTACGGGATTACTGATCCAGTAATGAGAACCGTGCGTAGATTTATTCCACCGCTTCGTATTGGTCCGGTTGCAGTTGATTTATCTTTTATCGTTGTCTTGGTCGCTGCCCAATTAATTGGACGCCTAGTTTTAACTATTGCTTAACTATTAGATGGCTTTAGAAAGCTTGAGCCAGAGATCAATCTCTCGCCCAGCAAAATCACTTTCGCCCTCAACTTTAGTGAAGGAGAGCGCTAAGACTTCTTCACCGATGAGCGCTTGGTTGCGCTCTAAAGCTTGCACAATATTTGCCGGGCCAGACCATGAGACGTGGATACGGTCGCTGATATCAAAGCCAGATTGTTTGCGCTCTTCTTGAATTGCGCGGATTATTTCGCGAGCCAGGCCCGCCTCGATGAGTTCAGGAGTGAGTTCCAAATCCAACGCCAAGCTCTCACCGGAGTGAGTCGCGACTGACCAACCTGCTTTTGGAGTCTCAGTTACGACTAAATCCTCGAGCGTGAGAGTGGCGCTCTTCTCGCCATCATATGAAAGTGATGCGGATGCGTTAGCGCGAAGCTCCTTCACTAGTGTGGCTGCATCAGAAGTTGCAATCGCCTTTGCGATCGCTTGGACATCTGCGCCATAGCGGGCACCAATACTCTTGAAGTTTGCCTTGATCGAGATGCTCACTAAGTCGGCGCCAGCACTGGAAATATCATCTAATTTCAGGACATTGAGTTCATCAGCAACATGCGAAGCAATTTCCGGATCTACTTGTGACCAACCTGGCGCTGCGACAAGAGCACGGCTCAGTGGCTGTCTTATTTTTATTTTTGACTCAGCTCGGGCAGAACGACCGAGTTCTACAAGCCGGCGAGTGAGCTGAACCGAATCGGAAAGCGCGAGGTCAATCTCGCTTGGATTAGAGATCGGGAAATCAGAGAGATGGACGGAGAGTTTCTCATTTCCGTCGGCCACGCGAACAAACTCTTGCCAGACGTGCTCGGTTATAAAAGGAACCATCGGTGCCATCAGCAGAGTGAGTTGTTTGATGCAGCGATAGAGAGTGTGAAGCGCGGCTGCATCACCATCCCAAAAGCGGCGACGCGAACGGCGAACGTACCAGTTAGATAAGTCATCAATAAATTTTGCGATTAGGCGTCCGGCATCTTGCGAGTCATAACCTTGGTATGCGGCATCCACGCCAGCAATGAGGGAATTAAGTTCAGAGATGATCCATCGATCAAGAGTGGTTAGCTCGCTAGTTGGAGTTTCCAGCGTGAAGTTTGCCGCTTTTGCGTAGAGGGTAAAGAAAGAGATTGTGTTCCAGTAGGTAAGTAGCGTCTTTCGTACGACATCCGAGATCGCATCATGCCCAACGCGTCTGGCGCTCCACGGCGATCCAGCAGCCAGCATGTACCAACGAACCGCATCTGCGCCATGTTGGTCCATCAAGGCGACCGGCTCGAGCACATTGCCTAAGTGCTTGCTCATCTTGCGTCCATCTTTATCCAAGATATGACCAAGGCAGAGCACTGTCTCGTAGGAACTTTGGTCAAAGACCAGCGTGCCAATTGTCATCAGGGTGTAGAACCAGCCACGAGTTTGGTCAATCGCTTCTGCGATGAAGTCAGCCGGGTAGGAGTTCTGGAACTTTTCCAGCGAACCCTCTTTGTGCGGATAGCCCCATTGCGCAAATGGCATAGATCCAGAGTCATACCAACAATCGATAACTTCTGGAACCCGATTCATTACTTCGGAACAGTGTGCGCAGGCAAATGTAATGTCATCAACAAATGGGCGATGCGGGTCAGTCCCGCTGAGTTCTTGACCAGCGAGCGAGCCGAGTTCGGCAAGTGAGCCAATGCAAATCTCGTGTTTATTGGCACATCGCCAAATGGGAAGGGGAGTACCCCAATACCTATTTCGGGAGACCGCCCAATCAATATTATTGGTGAGCCAATCGCCATATCGACCGGTCTTGATGGTCTCTGGATGCCAATCGGTTTTCTGGTTCTCGCGTAGGAGCGCATCTTTAATCAATGTGGTCTTGATATACCAAGAGGGTTGTGCGTAATAAATCAGAACTGTGTGGCAGCGCCAACAATGTGGATAGGAGTGCTCATATTGGGTGTGCTTAAACATCAAGCCGCGGGACTTTAGATCCTTGATCAGTGGCTTATCGGCATCCTTGAAGAAGAGCCCGCCAATCTCAGGGATGGAATCAACAAAGGTGCCATCTGGATTAACTGGATTTACCACTGGCAAGTTGTAGGAGCGGCAGATGATTAAGTCATCGGCGCCAAAGGCTGGAGCTTGATGTACTAAACCGGTTCCATCTTCCACGGTGACATAATCGGCAAGCACGATGAAATGTGAATCAGGAATTTCTAGGTAATCAAACGGCCGCGAGTAGGTCGTGCGCTCGAGTTCGGAACCTGAGTACGTTGCCAAGACTTTCTGCTCTCCGCCCAGCACGTGGGCGAGATTTGAAGCAATGACTAGTCGTTCACTCTTATCTTCAACAGTCAGCTCAATTACTTGGTATTCAACTTTCGGGTTTACTGCGATTGCAGTATTTGAAACCAAGGTCCATGGAGTTGTGGTCCAGACCAAGAAGCTTGCGCCAAGTTCAGCAACCTTGCCGGAGGTGGCAGGAAATCGAACATAGACCGACGGATCTGTAACGGTCTCATAACCTTGGGCGAGTTCGTGATCGGAGAGACCGGTACCGCAGCGAGGGCAATACGGCGCAACTCGGTGATCCTGAACAAGTAGGCCTTTATTCCAAATCTGTTGGAGCGACCACCAGACGCTCTCTACATATTCACTCGACATGGTCCAATAAGCTTCATCGAAATCAACCCAGAAGCCCATTCGTCTGGTCATTGTGGTGAAGGCATCTACGTGACGTTGTACGGATTCGCGACACTTCTCATTGAAGGCAGCAATGCCATATTTTTCAATATCGCCTTTACCACTAAAGCCAAGTTCCTTCTCAACTGCAATCTCAACTGGCAAACCATGGCAATCCCAGCCAGCTTTACGAACAACTTGGTTGCCCTTCATNGTCTGAAAACGTGGGAAGAGATCCTTGAAANCTCGCGCCTCAATATGGTGCGTGCCGGGCATGCCATTGGCGGTAGGAGGGCCTTCATAGAAGGTCCAGGAAGGAGCGCCATCGCGCGCGGCAACGGTCGCAGCAAAAACCTGTTGGGTCTCCCAGAAATTGAGAATTTCGTGTTCAACGGTCGGAAGGTCAATAGCGGGAGCGAGGCTCTTAAATTCGCCTAGCTTCTGATTCACGCCTAGCCGCCTCTCGTGCCGATTGGGATTATTCAAGAATAAGGTTGGAGTCTAGCGCGGCAAAGTTGGTGTTTGCCCGCTGCAGGTTCTAACCTTTGCGCCGCAGGTGATTAACGGCAAAATTGCCAGCAAATATAAGGATGTGGGTCTCGTGGCCATAAAGAAGATAGCAAAAGCATTAACCGCTAAGAAGGCTGCACCCGCTAAGAAGGCTGCACCCGCTAAGAAAGTCGCGGCCAAGAAAGTCGCGGCCAAGAAAGCCCCAGCCAAGAAGGCTGCCCCGGCAAAGAAAGCGCCGGTGAAGAAGGTGGCTGCCAAAAAAGCTCCAGCCAACAAGGCTCCGNCCAAAAAAGCTCCGGCAAAACCAGCAGCGAAAGTTCGCTCCCCAAATATTGTTAAACCAACCCTTGCAAAAGCGGCTAAGCGCGCACCAGGAAAACCTTTTCCAGCAAAACTTCAACAGACCACAACCGGAGACTCCACAACTATCACCGTGACTCCGCGCGAACTCAATAATGGCCCAGAAGTTGTTGTTGAAGAGCGTCGCTTAGTTATGACTCCACCGCCACGTCCCACAAAGAGCACAAAGAAGGGCGCGGGACTTAAGCCAATTAAGGCAGCCCCGGCGCCACTAATTGTGGAAGAGGGAAGTGAAAGCTGGAGCGCAGCTGAACTAAAAGCTATGCGCGCCGAACTCAACAAAGATCTCCTCCGCCTTCGTGCCGAACTAGCAGAAGCTGAAAATGAGATGGAAGATCTCATTACCTCGGCTGGAGTAGGGGCCGGCGATGATCAAGCCGATGCTGGCACCAAAACTTTTGAACGCGAGCATGAAATGTCCTTGGTCTATAACGCACGCGACATGGTCTTACAGACAGAACGTGCGTTAGAACGTATCGATAATAAGAGTTACGGACGCTGCGAAGAGTGTGGAAACTCTGTTGGCAAAGCGCGCCTACAAGTTTTCCCTCGAGCAACTCTCTGCATGGTCTGCAAGCAGAAGGAAGAACGTCGCTGAATTTCGCAATTCGAAGGCGAGTATCCCTTCTCGCCTTCTCCGTCTTTGCATTGGATTACCTCAGCAAAAGCCTGGCCCTCAAATATCTCTCGGAAAAGCCGGTCAAACTACTCGGTTCGTTTTTACAATTTCATTTAGCCAGTAACTCTGGCGCCGCCTTCAATATCGCCAGCGGGAAAACGATCTTCTTGACCCTCTTTGGTTTCTTTGTCGTATTGGCACTTCTCTGGTGGGCTACTCGTATCNCCTCGCTTGCTTGGGCAGTAGCGCTGGGATTAGTCATCGGTGGGATTATTGGCAATGAAATTGATCGCATCTTCCGCGCCACTCCACCGCTGGCACCACTTCAGGGAAGGGTGATCGATTGGATCGAACTCCCGCATTGGCCGATATTTAATCTGGCAGATACCTCTATTGTTCTCGGTGCGGGCCTAATCGTTATTCTCAATATGCGCGGCATAAAAGCGGTTACCCACGACGGGAGAGCATGAATACCGACCAGAATGGCGTTCGAGAGAACAAAGTTGTACTCGTACCTGAAGGCCTAAATGGTGAGCGTTTAGATGCAGCACTTGCACGATTGCTCGGACTTTCTCGCTCAGTGATTGTCTCTCTGATTGAGGCCGGCGAAGTAAGTTCTCATGGGAAGAAACTGCCCAAATCGGAGAAGGTAACCACCGATCAATATATTGAAATTCTGATGCCAGCCCCAAAGGCCCCACCTACATTACAAGCCACTCCGATCGATGGTCTAAAAGTTATCTTTGATGACGATGATGTGATTGTGATCGACAAGCCTGCTGGGATTGCGGCACACCCCAGCCCTGGCTGGACCGGTGCAACTGTGATTGGAGCGATCATCGCCGCCGGCTATCAAGTCTCCACCAGCGGAGCAGCTGAACGCCAAGGAATTGTTCATCGCCTCGATGTCGGAACCACAGGGTTAATGGTTGTTGCCAAAAATGAACACTCGTATAGTCATCTCAAGCAGCAATTTCGAGATCGCACTGTGCATAAAATTTATCACGCACTAGTTCAAGGACATATGGATCCATCAGAAGGAACGATCGATGCACCTATTGATCGACATCCGCGGGAGGATTATCGATTTGCCGTCGTTGCCGATGGAAAACCAAGTATCACTCATTACACGGCGCTCGAATTTTTTCCAGCGGTTTCTTTATTAGAAATTGAACTTGAAACCGGGAGAACTCATCAAATCCGAGTCCACTTTTCGGCCCTTCGCCACCCATTGGTAGGGGATGTCACCTATGGTGCAGACCACACCATCTCTGACCGACTTGAGATTCGGNGCCCATGGCTGCATGCAAAAAAGCTCTCCTTTATTCACCCAAGCAGCGGGGAGCGCGTGGAATTTCAAACAGAGTATCCAGCTGACCTGACACGCTCGCTGCAAATTCTTTCAGAGCACCCTCAGCTCTAGCCCGCAGTAGTAATCTCCGATAGATGTCCACAAATCCGAGCCCCGGGTCTAATTCCGAAAGTTTCGTGCATCTGCACGTTCATACGGAGTACTCCATGCTCGATGGCGCTGCCCGAGNGGATGAATTAGTTAAGGAAGTAGCCCGACAAGAGATGCCGGCCATAGCCATGACCGATCATGGAAATGTCTTTGGTGCTTATGATTTTTATAAGAAGGCAAAGAAGGCTGGCGTAAAGCCGATTATTGGAATCGAAGCTTATGTTGCGCCAGAGAGCCGTTTTGAAAAACGTCGAGTCAAATGGGCCGATGGCGGCGAGGATGATGTATCTGGTGGCGGGGCATATACCCACATGACTCTGCTCTCGGAAAATAATGAGGGTTTAGCAAATTTATTTAAGTTGGCCTCGCTTGCCTCACTAGAAGGTTATTACTACAAGCCCCGCATGGATCGAGAGTTACTCGCTAAATATTCCACCGGAATTATTGCAACAACTGGATGCCCCGGTGGCGAAGTTCAAACCAGATTACGAATGGGTGCCTACAAAGAAGCCAAGGCTGCCGCGAGCGATTTTCGAGATATTTTCGGTGCGGATAATTACTTTCTAGAGGTTATGGATCACGGAATCGAGATCGAGTCACGAGTAAAAGCCGATTTGATGAAGCTGGCGAAAGATCTCAAATTGCCGTTACTTGCCACCAACGACCTGCATTACACAAAGCATGAGGATGCCGGAGCACACGAAGCACTTCTCTGCGTCCAATCAGGTTCCACCATGGCCGATCCCAAACGATTCAAATTTGATAATGATGAGTTCTATCTTAAGAGTTCGGAATCTATGCGCGAGCTTTTCAAAGATATTCCGGAGAGTTGCAATAACACGCTCTTGATTGCTGAACGCTGCAATGTCGAGATGCGTGAAAATGAAAATTTAATGCCAGAGTTTAAAGTTCCAAAAGGAGAGAGCGAAGATTCCTGGTTGCGCGCTTTGGCCAGCAAAGGACTCTCGGATCGGATGGGCGGGGATATTCCGGCCGAATATAACGAGCGACTTAATTACGAACTCGATGTGATGGTCAAGATGGGCTTCCCCGGATACTTTTTGGTGGTTGCTGATCTCTGTGCCCATGCCCGCGAAGTTGGAATTCGGGTCGGACCAGGTCGCGGTTCGGCCGCGGGCTCGCTCGTCTCCTATGCCTTAGGAATTACCCAACTCGACCCCATCAAACATGGCCTTTTGTTTGAGCGCTTTCTCAACCCAGAACGTATTTCGATGCCCGATATTGATCTCGATTTCGATGAACGTCGCCGCTCAGAGATGATTGCCTACGCCACCGAGAAGTATGGTGAAGATCGAGTCGCCCAGATCATCACCTACGGAACCATTAAGTCTAAGCAAGCCCTCAAAGATTCCACGAGAGTTCTGGGCTATCCATATGTCATTGGTGACAAACTCACAAAGGCGCTACCGCCATCTGTCATGGGTAAAGACATCAGCCTCTCTGGTGTTTTCGATAAAGATAATGATCGATATGGCGAAGCCGGAGAATTTCGCGCACTCTATGAGAGTGATCCTGATTCAAAGAAGATCGTAGATACCGCTATTGGCCTGGAAGGTTTAAAGCGGCAATGGGGAGTGCATGCAGCTGGCGTAATTCTCTCGCGTTATCCATTGCTCGATGTAATCCCCATTCATAGACGAGAAGCTGATGGCGCAATCATCACCCAATTCGATATGGGCGCCTGCGAAGCTATTGGCCTACTCAAAATGGATTTTCTTGGCCTTCGAAATCTTTCAGTCTTAGATGATGCCCTACTCAATATCAAAGCTAATAAAGGCTTAGATGTTGATCTGGCTACGCTGACGCTAGATGATCCCAAAACTTATGAGTTGCTTGGTCGCGGCGATACGTTAGGCGTATTCCAACTCGATGGCGGTCCGATGCGGGCGCTGCTTCGTCAGATGGTTCCGGACTCTTTCGAAGATATATCCGCTGTGATTGCGCTCTATCGCCCTGGGCCGATGGGTGTAAATGCACATACCGACTACGCCGATCGCAAGAATAAGCGAAAGCCGGTCGAATCTATCCATCCAGAGTTGACTGAGTCACTCTCCGATATTTTGGGTGATACCTATGGCCTGATTGTTTACCAAGAGCAGGTGATGGCAATCGCCCAGAAACTGGCCGGCTTTAGCCTTGGTCGCGCGGATTTATTGCGTAAAGCGATGGGTAAGAAGAATAAAGATATTCTCGACAAAGAATATGTGAATTTTGAAAAGGGAATGCAGGATGGTGGATTCTCGACCGCTGCCATCGCCAAACTTTGGGAGACACTAATCCCATTCTCTGACTATGCATTTAACCGAGCCCACTCAGCCGGATATGGTTTGGTTTCATATTGGACTGCATATCTCAAAGCAAATTTCCCGACCGAATATATGGCGGCGCTGCTCACCAGTGTTCGAGATGATAAAGATAAGTCTGCGTTATATCTAAATGAATGTCGAAGGATGGGCATAAAAGTACTTTCGCCAGATGTGAATGAATCAGGATCTGATTACACACCCCTCGGTGAAGATATTCGCTTCGGCTTAACTGCTATTCGAAATGTAGGCGAGAATGTGGTGGCCTCCATTGTTGCCCGTCGTGCTGAGAAGGGGAGATATACATCTTTCGGAGATTTCTTGGCCAAGGTGGATTCAATTGTTTGTAATAAGAAGACGATTGAATCGCTCATCAAAGGTGGCGCTTTCGATTCCCTTGGGCACCCTCGAAAGGGGCTAACCCAAATTTATTTAGAGGCGCTTGATGCAGTTGCCGAGAGCAAACGCGCAGAAGCAGTTGGGCAATTTGNCCTTTTCGGCAGCGCAACCGGAGAAGCCACTGCAAGCATCGGCGGCGAAGAGCTTCGAGTACCAGAAACCGAGTGGGAGAAGGCGCTTCTTCTCAGCTATGAACGAGAGATGCTTGGGCTCTATGTATCAGATCATCCATTGCTTGGAGTAGAACATATGCTTCGCGCGGCAGTGGATATGCCAATTAGTCAGCTATCAGAGGACTCGGTTGGGCATGATTCAATAATCAGTATCGGCGGCCTGATCACGCAAATTCAACGCAAGGTTTCCAAACAAGGCCAGCCTTGGGCAATCGTTACTGTTGAAGATTTAGAAGGCGCCATAGATGTCATGTTCTATTCCAATTCATATACAAAGCATGCGCTCAACTTGATTGAAGACCGAGTGATTGTCGTCCGAGGGCGAGTCGATAAGCGCGAAGAGCAGGTAAAAATTAGTGCGCTCGATCTCTCGCTGCCAGATATCTCCACCGGAGCGGCAGCTATGGCTGGTCCNTTTGTGATCTCGCTGGAGCAGTCTCGTTGTACTCCACCAGTAGTGGAGCGAATCAAAGAGATACTTGCATCACATCCAGGTAAGCGGGAGGTCAATTTACGGCTATCTGATGGCGAGAAACGATTAGTACTTAAAATCGATGATTCGCTTCGAGTAACCGCTTCGCCCAGCCTGAGTGCGGATTTAAAATCTCTACTCGGCCCTGATTGCCTCTAGAATTTGATGGTGAAGCCAGTATCCCTCCGCCTTGTAGACCTTCGGGGTCAACGTTTATCAAAGGCCGAATATAAGCACTTGCTGCCACGCGCGGAAATGGATATTGATACCGCGCTTAAAGCGATTGAACCAATTCTGGCAACGGTCTCACGCGCAAATGAGAATGATTTNCTCGATCTAGCGGAAAAGTTCGATGGCATCAGACCAAATGCAATTCAAGTTTCACGTGATGATATTGATAACGCCTTAAAAACTTTGGCCCCGGAGATTCGAACGGCGCTAGAAACGGCGATTGCGCGAGTTCGTATTGGACATCTCGATCAAGTACGTAGCGAGATTAAGACCATGGTCATTGATGGCGGAGAGATCACGCACAAGCAGATTCCGGTTGATCGGGTTGGGCTTTATGTACCGGGCGGTCGAGCCGTCTATCCAAGTTCAGTAATAATGAATGTCATTCCCGCGTTGATTGCAAAAGTTCCCAGCATTGCCGTTGCTTCACCTCCGCAAAAAGAATTCGGCGGATTGCCACACCCAACAATTTTGGCAACCTGTGCACTTCTGGGAATTTACGAGGTTTACGCAATCGGTGGTGCGCAGGCGGTCGCCATGTTTGCATATGGAGTTAAAGGTCTCTGTGAACCCACAGATATGGTTACTGGCCCTGGAAATATTTATGTCGCCGCCGCAAAGCGCGCACTTCGAGGTCTGATCGGAATTGATTCCGAAGCTGGCCCAACCGAAGTTGCAGTGCTTGCTGATGAAAGCGCCCTCGCTGGAGAGGTAGCGGCTGACCTTATTAGCCAGGCCGAACATGATGTCATTGCCGCCGCGATTCTTGTCACTAACTCGATGAAGTTAGCCGATCAGGTACAAATAGAACTTGAAAAGCGGGTATCTCTCACTAAGCATCAAGAGCGAATTCGGGAAGCCCTCGCGGGAATTCAATCTGCCATTGTCATAGTTGATGACGAAGAGCAAGGGATTGATGTCGTGAACGCTTATGCAGCCGAACACTTGGAGTTAATCACGGCTGATCCGGTTAAAACCTCGCTGGGAATTCGAAATGCTGGTGCGGTTTTTCTGGGTCGTTTCTCGCCGGTTTCACTAGGAGATTACGCGGCAGGTTCAAATCACGTACTTCCAACTGGTGGATGCGCCTGTCACTCCAGTGGACTATCTGTCCAGAGTTTTCTTAAAGGTGTCAGCTTNATTAATTACTCGCAATCAGCCTTCGAAGAGATTGCCGATCGAGTAATCACCTTGGCAAATTCAGAAGATTTACCAGCCCATGGCGAAGCAATGTCAGCAAGACGAGAAGAGTTGAAATGAGTTGGCCGAGTTGGCTTCCTCTTAAGCCCGCACTTGCCACCTTAACTCCATATGGAGCGCCGCAAATTGAGGGAGTAGTCGCCCTAAATACCAATGAGAACCCTTTCTCGCTCTCTGAAGAACTCACCGAAGAAATGCTTCGCGCCTTAAAGCCTGCTCTTCGCGACCTTAATCGTTATCCAGATCGAGATGCGCTCGAACTCCGTTCTGCGCTTGCCTCATATATAAATAAGTCATCCGGAGCTAACCTAGACCTCAATAATATTTGGGCAGCCAATGGCTCAAATGAAATTTTACAAACGCTAATGTTGGCGCTCGGCTCTCGAAGTGCGATTGGATTTCTGCCTTCTTATTCGGTGCATCCGCTCATCGCTCGCGCAACTGGAGTTNCCTGGGTTGATGGATCCAGGCGAGCAGATTTCACATTAGATACATCTGTGGCCATCGCCGAGATTAAAGTGGCGCATCCATCTCTTATTTTCATCACTACTCCAAATAATCCAACCGGAAACTCCCTTCCTATTGGCGAGATCGAATTACTAGCCCAAGCAGCAGCGGAAGTTGGGGCACTTTTGGTTGTTGATGAGGCATACGCCGAATTCTCGGAAGAGCCATCGGCAATAACTCTGCTCGCTAAGTACCCACATTTAGTTGTTGTTCGCACAATGAGTAAAGCCTTTGCATTTGCCGGCGCACGTGTCGGTTACATGGTTGCCGATCGCAAGACGGTTGAAGCCATGCTTATTACTCGCTTGCCATATCACTTGAGCGCCCAGACGCAGGCACTTGCCTTAGTTGCTCTGGCTCATTCCGATGAACTTTTGGGTGAAGTTGCACAGCTGCGTATAGAGCGAGATCGCATGATTAAATCTATGAGCGAACATGGAATTGGGTGCGTACCCAGCGCGGCTAATTTCATACTCTTCTCTGGATTTAGCAAAGAGCCGGCGGTTTTGTGGAGAGCGATGCTGGATCAGGGAATTTTAATTCGCGATGTGGGAATTCCTGGCCATTTGCGTGTTTCAGTCGGAACTCCCGCGGAAAATACTCGCTTCCTTGAGTGCCTCTTCGCGTTAAAATAAAGCCACTATTTCGTCCATAGTCGATTAATNCCCCTAGGGAGCAAGCACATGAGAACCGCCAAGATTGATCGAAAGACTAAAGAGTCTCATGTTCAAATTGATCTCAATCTAGATGGCACCGGAAATGTCACGGTTGATACAGGTGTCCCGTTCTTCGATCACATGCTCTCGCAACTTGGAAAACACTCAGGCTTTGATCTCATAGTAAAGACCACCGGTGATGTGGATGTTGATTCTCACCACACCGTTGAAGATACATCTCTGGCATTCGGAGAAGCGCTTCGTGCCGCGCTCGGGGATAAGGTCGGGATTAGGCGTTTTGGCGATGCCATGGTTCCGCTTGATGAGGTTCTCGTTCAGGCAGCAGTAGATCTCTCTGGGCGGCCATACCTTGTTCACCGGCAACCAGAAATTGTGGAACTCATTGGGAGTTTTGATACCACGTTAGGTCGTCATATTTGGGAATCGATCGTTGCTGAGGCTCGCATTGCACTTCATATTCGAGTACTTGAAGGGCGAAATGCGCACCACGTTTTTGAAGCACAGTTCAAGGCAGTAGCTCGCGCGCTGCGAGATGCGGTTGCCATTGATGGTCGCACAAGTGGAATTCCTTCCACAAAAGGCGTTCTTTGATAGCAATTCTTGATTACGGCTCCGGCAATCTTCATTCTGCATATCGAGCCTTCGCCCAGGCGCACCCTGATGTGATTGTCACAAATGATCCTGATATTTGTAGTTCAGCGGATGGACTTGTTGTCCCAGGAGTCGGTGCATATGCCGCCTGCATGGATCAACTTTTTGCGGCCGGCGCCGAAAAAATTATTGCCAATCGAGTGGCAAGCGCTCGTCCGCTCTTTGGCATATGTGTTGGTATGCAAATATTTTTCACCGNAGGTAAAGAGAAAGCAGCTACAAAGGGGCTAGGCATCTGGCCAGGAAGTGTGGAACGTCTGAATTCACCCATACTTCCGCACATGGGTTGGAACACAGTTACAAGCGCACCAGGATCTCGACTCTTCAGTGGGGTCGAAGACGAACATTTTTACTTTGTCCATTCTTATGGGGCTCGCGTTGACGTGCCCAATGCTCTCAATACCATCTGTGAATATGGTGGAGGATTTCTCGCCGCAGTTGAAGCGCCTCATGTAGTGGCAACTCAATTCCNCCCCGAGAAGAGCGGCGCCGCGGGCGCTACTCTTATTCGCAACTGGGTTGATGGATGGGTAGCGGCATGAGCGCTGAACTTATTTTACTTCCCGCGATCGATGTGAAAGAGGGCCGCGCAGTTCGACTCTTCCAGGGTGAACTTGATCAAGAGAGTTCTTACGGAAANCCGATTGAAGTCGCGCGAGATTTTCAAAGTACGGGCGCACAATGGATACATCTAGTGGACCTGGATGCTGCCTTTGGGCGGGGGAGTAACTACGAACTCATCGCGCAGATAGTCGGCGAACTCGATATCAAAGTCGAAATCTCTGGCGGAATTCGAGATGAAGCATCATTGGCACGCGCACTTTCCACTGGCTGTGCGCGAGTAAATGTTGGAACGGCCGCCTTAGAAAACCCAGAATGGACCGCAAAAATCATTCGCGAACACGGTGAGAAAATTGCTGTGGGGCTAGATGTACGAGGTCACACACTCGCATCACGGGGCTGGACGCAAGAGGCGGGAAATCTCTTTGAAGTTCTAGAACGTCTTGACCGCGATGGCTGCCAGCGATACATCGTTACCGATGTGGCAAAAGATGGAACTCTGACCGGGCCCAATCTGGAACTTCTTGCCCAAGTGTGTGCGGCGACAAAGGCACCCGTTATTGCAAGTGGTGGAATTTCGACGCTCGAAGATTTAAGAGCGCTACGCGCGATGGTGGAGTTGGGCATTGAAGGCGCTATTGCCGGAAAATCTATTTACTCTGGAGCCTTCACCGTCCAAGAAGCGCTCGAGGTATGCCGCTCATGACTCTGGCCAAGCGCATTATTCCTTGTCTCGATGTTGCTGGCGGCAGAGTTGTCAAAGGCGTTAACTTTCAAGATCTTAAGGATGCCGGTGATCCAATAGAACTAGCGGCAAAGTATTACCGAGAAGGCGCTGATGAAATTACCTTCCTCGATATTTCTGCCAGCGTTGAAGAGCGAAATACAACTCTAGATATTGTGCGCCAGACAGCGGAAGAAGTTTTTATTCCATTAACCGTTGGTGGGGGAATTCGCACCGCCGAGGATGTAAATACTTTGCTTCGCGCCGGAGCGGACAAGGTATCCATAAATACAGCCGCAATCCTTCGTCCCGAACTTATCAATGAAATTTCTGATCGCTTCGGCGATCAAGTGCTTGTTCTTTCGGTTGATGCCAGGCGCGCTGGAACCAAATCAGGCTATGAAGTCACAACTCATGGCGGGCGAACCGGCACTGGGATAGATGCCTTGGCTTGGGTTGAGGAAGCAATCACTCGTGGCGTCGGTGAAATTCTGCTCAACTCGATGGATGCCGATGGAACTAAAGCGGGGTACGACCTACCCATGATTGAAGATGTTCGAGCAATCTCTTCAGTGCCAATCATTGCCAGTGGTGGAGCTGGCTCATTGGGAGATTTTGCACCTGCTTTGGAATCTGGAGCCGATGCACTGCTTGCGGCCAGCGTCTTTCACTTTGGAACTTTAACTATTGGGCAGGTTAAAGCAGAGTTATCTCGTTCCGGCTATAGCGTCCGTCGCTAATATTGCGCCATGGCTAATGAGATCTATGAGATTCCGACAGAAATCTCGGAACATTTCGCATCCGGAACTTTAGTTGCCGCGATCGCCCAAGATTCAGTAACCAATGAGGTGCTGATGATGGCGTGGATGAACCGAGAAGCGCTGCTGCAAACGATCGCGACAAAGCGGGGAACTTATTGGAGCAGGAGTCGGGGACGGATTTGGGTGAAGGGCGAGAGTTCTGGGAATAGTCAAGAGGTTCTGGCTATCTCATATGACTGCGACGGCGATGCAATTTTGCTTAAGGTCAAGCAAGAGGGTGCGGCTTGCCACACCGGATCTCGAAGTTGTTTCTATCGCGAGCTCTAATCGATGAAAATTTATATTGAACTTACAGTTGTTTTTGTATTATTTGTGGGAGCAATCCTCTTCATAGTNCGAACTCTTCGCAAAAGNCAGTCAACAAAATATCAGCGCGCCACGGGCAAGAAGCAGAAGCAAAGTTCAACGCCTATCAGCNCTTGGAGTTCACTCACGGCCGGAGAAGATCCCACCTTATAAAAGGCATTTGCTTACTGTCTGCGTTACCATCTTCCCTATGAAGATTTCTTCAGGCGCAAAAGATTGGGTCACTCTATTTGCTCGCCTAATTCTCGGGGGAGTACTTATCCTCGCCGGCGTCCTGAAAGCAAAAGCGCCATATGAAGCAGCCGCTGCCGTGCGCGCCTATCAACTCTTGCCAAATTCCTTTGCATCGATTCTGGGCCACTCCCTTCCTTGGCTGGAAATAGGTGCGGGCCTACTTCTGGTCATAGGAATCGCTGTTAAAAAAACCGCTTGGTTTGGCGGAGCCTTGATGGTGCTCTTCATCGCCGCGATCTCGCAAGCTTGGGCTCGAGGCCTCTCGATTGATTGTGGATGTTTTGGCAATGGTGGAGCTGTGGCGCCGGGCCATACTAAATATATGCAGGAGATAATGCGAGATATCGGGCTCACGCTCTGCGCGCTTTACCTAATTAAATTTCCGCACGGTAAACTCGGATTAGATAAGAAACCAGAACTAGATGGCAAGGAGCAGAACAATGGCGCAGCAAAAGGGTAAAGATGGCGGCCTTCGCGGTCTAGTTATTGGCATGATTGTATTTGTAGTAGCCGTTGGCGTTCTATTTACCGTTCTCTCCAGCAAGAGCAACGATCATGCCGCGACTCCAAGTTCAGTTGTGAAGGCCAATGGTTACGGAATTGCATTTAATAATTCAGGCAAGCCCCAAGTTGATATCTGGGAAGATTTTCAATGCCCAATCTGCCAGCGCTTTGAATCCATCAACCATGCCTANATTGAGTCGCTGGCGCGTGGAAATAAGGTAAAGGTTGTCTTTCACCCGCTCTCCTTTATCGGCGCCGAATCAGTGCTCGCCGCAAATGCTGCAGCTTGTGCAGCAGATCAAGGAAAGTTCTTGGATTATCACTACTCGCTCTATCTCAATCAAGGTACCGAGAACAGTGGCCACATAACTAATTCGTGGCTCGAAGGCCTTGCCGCAAGCGTAGGAATTACCTCTTCCAAATTCACCAAGTGTGTGGAGAATGGAAATTACGCTGGTTGGGTAAAGAACATCGCGGCAGATGGAGCNGCAAAGAATGTCAATGCCACACCTACAGTNCTTGTAAATGGCAAAGAGTTGGATCGCAATACTCAGTATATGGATCCAGCCGCATTCCAAGCAGCCCTTGTTGCAGCTGGAGCGTAAATAGCAATTACCTCGTATTCCATCCCAACGCCAAGTTCAGCTACGGTGGCGTTGGGTCCGATAACGATTCATTTTTACGCACTCGCTATTCTGCTCGGAATAATCGCGGCCATATTTATTGGTCGCGCAAGATACAAAGCTCATGGCGGCCGCCCAGAAGAGATCAATGAGATCACGGTCTACGTGATTCCTGCGGGAATCATTGGCGGCAGGCTCTACCACCTGGCCACCTCACCAGATGCTTATTTCGGCGCACATGGACATCCATGGGATGTGCTAAAAATTTGGCAAGGCGGCTTAGGAATTTGGGGCGCGGTGGCGGTTGGCACGATCGTGAGTTATTTCCTTTTTACACGTCAAGAACGTTCACTTCCTTTCCCAGCCTTCGCTGATGCGCTTGCGCCAGCACTTCTTATTGCCCAGGCGATTGGTCGATGGGGTAATTGGTTCAACGCCGAACTCTTTGGAAAACCATCAAATCTGCCTTGGGCGCTCTCTATTCCCTTCGCAAAGAGACCAGCTGGATATGAAAATTTCGCCACATTCCATCCCACTTTTCTTTACGAATCCATTTGGTGCATTGCCGCCGCTCTAATTTTGATGAGAGTTAACTGGTTCGCCGCGAGATTTGGAACTGGATCGATTTTCTTGGGATATCTCTGCCTGTATACGTTGGGTCGTTTGTGGGTCGAGGCGCTTCGAATTGATACCGCTCATATCCTCTGGGGGCTCCGGTTAAATATTTGGGTAAGTTTGATTGTTTTCCTTACCTCAACCGCGATGTTGATTCGCCGTAATCGTACGGTTCGCTAGGATAAGTCCATGGGTTTGGAAGATGTCTACATTCGTAACCGCCACCACAAGGTACATAAATCAGGGTGGCTGCGCGCTGCTGTCCTTGGTGCTAACGATGGACTTGTCGCCACCGCTTCTTTAATGATCGGTGTCAGCGCCGCAAAAGCAAGCTCACCGCTAGTCACTGTTGGTCTGGCTGGAATTGCAGCAGGCGCTATGTCGATGGCAGTTGGTGAGTTTATTTCCGTGCGTTCACAGAGTGATATCGAAGAGGCCGATCGCCAGTTGGAGATTGCCCATCTTGCCTCAGACCCGGAAGGCGAACTCGAGGAACTCACTCAGATTTATATCGAACGCGGACTCACTCGAGAACTTGCTGCCGAAGTAGCTTCAGTTATGACGGCGCATGATGCACTTGGTACTCACCTGCGCGATGAGCTTGGACAATTTGAACATACAAAGGCTAAGCCACTTCAAGCCGGCGTTGCATCTGCCATTAGCTACACGCTGGGCGGAGCGGTGCCCCTCATCGGAGCGCTCTTGCCAATCCACGGCGGAAAATCGCTGCCAATAGTTATCGCAACACTGGTTGGGCTGCTCGGAACCGGGCTCATCTCAGCTCGCTCCGCGGGTTCGCCTTATATAAAGACCNCCCTGCGAGTGCTCATCGGCGGAGGCTTGGGAATGGCGATTACTGCAGGAATTGGTGGTCTAGTTCACTTGTCGGGCATTTGACGCTCGCAAGTTACCCACGCCATCCAAATCGTTATAAACCAATAACCGAAAATGTGTTTCCGGGGGAGCCCGGGGGTTGCTACGATTTCGCACTTGCTTCGATTCTCAAGATTTGAGGCTAGGCCAGAAATTCGTTAGTTGGGCCACCGTCGTCCCGACCGTTCTTTAGGAGCGCTCGTGACACTTTTCTCCACACTGCCAGCAGCACAAGGTCTTTATGATCCGCTGCAAGAGCGCGATGCCTGTGGCGTTGCTATGGTCGCAACCCTAAAGAAGAACCCCACTCATGAAATAGTTTCGCAAGCACTACTCGCGCTTCGCAACATGGAGCATCGTGGCGCAACCGGAGCCGAGCCTGACAGTGGTGATGGTGCCGGAATCTTGATACGCATTCCAGATGCTTTTTATCGCGAGGTCTGTGATTACGAGNTACCAAAAGTCGGCTCATATGCAACTGGCATCGCATTTGTCGATCCTTCATTTGAACATCGCAGCGAAGTGGCAAAGATTGCTAAAGAAGAAGGTCTCGTCGTTATTGGCTGGCGCGAACTTCCGATTGACTCAACATCTTTGGGAAAGACCGCGCTTTCAGTAATGCCAAAGTTCGAGCAACTTTTCATTGCTGGTGCTGCAGGGGAGAGCGACTTGACGCTCGAGCGAATGGTCTATGCCCTTCGCAAGCGCATTGAACATGCCCATCCAATTTATTTTCCTTCGCTCTCGACTCGGACAATTGTCTATAAAGGAATGCTCACTACCGGTCAGCTGGAAGAGTTCTTTCCAGATCTCGCAGATGAGCGAGTCACATCGCCCTTAGCGCTCGTTCACTCTCGTTTCTCCACTAATACTTTCCCTTCCTGGCCACTTGCCCACCCTTATCGATTCATTGCCCATAACGGTGAAATCAATACGGTACGCGGAAACCGTAACTGGATGAGAGCGCGCGAGAATNTACTTAAGAGCGATTTAATTCCAGGAGAGCTGCAACGATTATTCCCAATTGTCGAAAACTCTGGCTCTGACTCGGCATCCTTTGATGAAGTTCTTGAGCTGCTTTACCTCGGAGGTCGTTCACTCCCACATGCAATGTTGATGATGATTCCCGAAGCGTGGGAGAACCATGCAACGATGTCACAGAAGCGAAAAGATTTTTATGCCTTCCACTCCTCAATGATGGAGCCTTGGGATGGTCCTGCGTGTGTAACTTTTACCGATGGATTCCAAGTTGGCGCGGTCCTAGATCGCAATGGACTCCGTCCTTCTCGCTTCTGGATAACCAAAGGTGGAATGGTTGTACTTGCAAGTGAGGCCGGTGTTTTGGAATTTGCACCTGAAGAGATTGAGCGCAAGGGTCGACTTCAGCCAGGGCGTATGTTCTTAGTCGATATTGAAGAGGGTCGAATCATCGAAGATGATGAGATCAAGGATTCATTGGCTGATGCCGCCCCTTATGGCGAATGGCTACATGCAGGTTTAGTGCGACTATCTGATCTGCCTGCGCGCGAACATATCGTTTATCCCCACTCATCTGTGCTTCGCCGTCAACGCGCCTTCGGATATACCGAGGAAGAACTTCGATTAATCATTACCCCCATGGCAAAGAGCGGCATGGAGCCACTCGGTTCAATGGGTACCGATACTCCGATTGCAGCACTCTCCGATAAGCCACGTTTGCTCTTTGATTATTTTGTACAACTCTTTGCACAAGTGACAAACCCACCACTCGATGCCATTCGCGAGGAACTTGTCACAAGTCTGGGTGGAACACTTGGGCCAGAGCAAAATCTCTTGGATCCCGGCCCAGCCTCATGTCGTCAAATTTCTATTGATTTCCCGGTTATTGATAATGATGAGCTAGCAAAACTCATTCACGTAAATGCCGATGGCAATCAGCCAGGATTCCAAGCGCATGTTGTTCGTGGGCTTTTCCAAGTTCAAGGTGGGGGAGAGGCGCTGGCAGAACGTATTGAAGCGATTCGCCAAGAGGTTTCACAAGCAATTGCCGATGGTGCGCACTTGATCGTTCTCTCTGATCGCGACGGCGATGCGGAAGAAGCGCCAATTCCATCACTTCTGCTTACTGCTGCCGTACATCACCACCTTATTCGCGAGAAGACTCGTACAAAGGTCGGCTTAATCGTGGAGACAGGTGAAGTTCGCGAGGTTCACCATGTTGCTCTCCTCGTTGGCTTTGGCGCCGCTGCCATAAATCCATATCTTGCAATGGAATCTGCTGAGGATCTGGTCCGGCAAGGAGTTATCTCTGGCATTACTCCAGAGAAGGCCGTGGCAAACCTCATTAAGTCTCTTGGTAAGGGCGTACTCAAAGTGATGTCGAAGATGGGAATCTCCACCATCGCTTCATATACCGGCGCTCAAGTTTTTGAAGCGATTGGATTATCTCGAGAGGTAGTCGATGAATATTTCACTGGCGTTACCTCTCGCTTGGGTGGCGTCTCAATAGCAACTTTGGCCGATGAAACTATTAAGCGCCACCATCTTGCCTACCCACCGATGGGTGAAGTGCCAGGTACAAAGCGGCTGCCTATTGGCGGCGAATACCAATGGCGCCGAGAGGGCGAACCACACCTCTTTGATCCTGAGACGGTCTTCNCCCTTCAGCATTCAACTCGCAATAAGCGCTATGACATCTTCAAGCGATACACAAACAAAGTGGATGATCAATCTAAGGATTTAATGACACTTCGTGGCCTCTTTACTTTCAAGGATGGACTTCGTCCGGAAGTTCCGATTGAAGAAGTTGAGCCAGCAAGTGAAATCATTAAACGATTTGCAACCGGTGCGATGTCCTACGGTTCAATCTCGGCCGAGGCGCACGAGACACTTGCAATTGCCATGAACCGAATTGGCGGAAAGTCCAATACGGGTGAAGGCGGCGAAGATCCAGCACGCTTTACTCGTGATGCCAATGGTGATCTACGTCGTTCTGCGGTTAAGCAGGTAGCGAGTGGACGTTTTGGTGTCACGAGCGAATACCTGGTCAATGCCGATGATATTCAAATCAAAATGGCACAAGGCGCCAAGCCCGGTGAGGGTGGTCAGCTTCCTGGTGGAAAGGTTTATCCATGGGTAGCAAAAGTTCGTTACTCAACACCAGGCGTTGGTTTGATCTCCCCGCCACCGCATCACGATATTTACTCCATCGAAGACTTGGCACAACTTATTCACGACCTAAAGAATGCAAATAGAGATGCTCGCATTCACGTCAAACTTGTTGCTGAAGTTGGAGTCGGAACGGTAGCTGCCGGAGTCTCTAAAGCTCACGCAGATGTTGTCCTGATCTCTGGCCATGACGGTGGTACTGGAGCTTCTCCGTTGACATCGCTCAAACATGCCGGTGCGCCGTGGGAGCTTGGTCTGGCCGAGACTCAACAAACGCTGATGGTCAACGGACTTCGCGATCGAATCGTGGTTCAAGTTGATGGTCAGATGAAAACAGGCCGCGACATCATTATTGCAGCGCTCCTCGGTGGCGAGGAGTTCGGTTTTGCCACTGCTCCACTCGTTGTTTCTGGTTGTGTCATGATGCGTGTTTGTCACCTCGACACATGTCCGGTTGGTGTTGCTACCCAGAACCCAGAACTTCGCAAGCGCTTCTCTGGAAAGCCTGAATTTGTCGAGACTTTCTTCGAATATATTGCCGAAGAAGTTAGAGAGTGGTTGGCCAAACTTGGTTTCCGCGCGTTGGAAGAGGCGATTGGCCAAGTTGAAGTACTAGATACGCGCGTGGCGGTCGACCATTGGAAGGCAAGTGGATTGGATCTAACCCCATTGCTCCATGGTCCTTCATATGGAACTCCACCAACTCGCAGAAATACCATTGAACAAGATCATGGGATCGCTGCGGCTTTGGATAATAAACTTATCGAACTTGCAGAAAAAGCAATTGCGCAAGGCGAGCAGGTAGTTATCGATCATGCCATTCGTAACGTCAACCGAACTGCCGGAACTATGTTGGGTTCAGAGATAACCAGAAAATACGGTGGAGCAGGTTTGCCGGATGGAACTATTGAACTCAACCTCCATGGATCTGCCGGTCAATCGCTAGGTGCATTCATTCCAAAGGGCCTGACAATTCGCATGTTTGGTGACGCAAATGATTACGTTGGAAAGGGACTTTCCGGCGGTCGAATAATTGTTCGCCCGGATGAGAAAGCAACCTTGATCTCGGAAGAGAATGTGATCGCTGGAAATGTGATCGGCTACGGCTCGACTTCTGGTGAAATCTTCATTCGAGGTCTCGTGGGTGAGCGCTTCTGTGTTCGTAACTCCGGCGCTACCGCGGTAGTCGAAGGTGTCGGTGACCATGGTTGTGAATATATGACCGGCGGCATTGCTGTTGTTCTCGGAAAGACTGGTCGCAACTTTGCAGCCGGCATGTCTGGTGGTCGCGCATTTGTGCTCGATCTCGATTCCCGCCTCGTCAACCCAGAGCTCGTAGATATCTTGCCGCTACCTGCCGACCAAGAGGAGCCGCTCAAGGCACTACTCATTAAGTTCCATTTAGAGACTGGTTCGCAAGTTGCCGAAAAGCTACTTGCTAACTGGGCTACTGAAAAATCTCGAATCTCGATGGTAATGCCACGGGATTATGCAAAGGTGCTAGCAGTTATCTCACAAGCAGAACGAGATGGCCGCAATGCAGAGGAGGCAATCATGGAGGCAATCAATGGCTGATCCAAAGGGTTTCTTAACTACTCCTCGTGCCACCCCAACTCGTAGACCGGTCGATGTTCGCATCAAGGATTGGAAAGAGGTCTACCAAGAGCAGAACATAGGAGAGCTGCAGAAGCAGGCGGGACGTTGCATGGATTGCGGCATTCCTTTCTGTCACTCTGGTTGCCCACTTGGAAACTTGATTCCCGAGTGGAATGACTTAATGTGGCGAGGCGATCGCGGTGAAGCGATTGATCGTTTACATGCCACCAACAACTTCCCAGAATTCACTGGCCGCCTCTGTCCTGCACCTTGCGAGACCGCTTGTGTGGTTGGCATAAATGGCGATCCCGTAACTATTAAGCAGATTGAGTTACGCACCATCGAAGAGGCTTTTGCGAGTGGAAAAGTTGTGGCCCAAGCCCCAGACCGAATCACTGGCAAAACCGTTGCGGTCATCGGTTCTGGTCCGGCTGGCCTTGCCATTGCCCAACAACTCACTCGCGCCGGCCATACCGTTGTTGTTTACGAGCGCGCCGATAAGCCGGGCGGTCTATTGCGATATGGAATTCCAGAGTTCAAGATGGAGAAGTTTATTCTTGATCGTCGTATCCGACAGATGGAACAAGAGGGAACTCGATTCCGCACAGGCGTAAACGTTGGGGTAGATATCACCGGCGCCGCACTTCGCGCGAAATATGATGCAGTCGTCCTAGCTATTGGTGCTACTGCCTGGCGAGATATCGATGTACCTGGTCGTCAATTTAAGGGAATCCATCAGGCGATGGAGTATCTGCCATGGGGTAATAAGCAGGGACTCAATGAGTTGCCCGGCGCTAGCCCCATCAATGCTGCCGGAAAGCATGTAGTTATCCTCGGTGGCGGTGATACCGGCGCAGATTGCTTAGGTACCGCAATTCGGCAAGGCGCAGCAAGTGTTAGCCAACTAGAGATTATGCCTCGCCCTACTGAAGAGCGACCATCGGCACAACCATGGCCAACTTATCCCATGATCTACCGCGTCTCCAGCGCACATGAGGAATCAGGTGAACGCTTGTTCGCCGTCTCCACCGAGGAATTCCTCGGTGATGAAGATGGAAATTTGCGTGCTCTTAAACTTGTTGAAACAAAGTTTGTCAATGGAAAGTTTGAGAAGGTAGAGAACGCGCATAAAGAGATTCCCGCCGATCTCGCCTTCCTCGCTATGGGATTTGTTGGGCCAGAGAAGAGCGAGCTACTCACTCAACTTGAAGTGGAATTTGATGATCGTGGAAATATCAAACGCGATCAAGAATTTGCCACAAACGTTGAAGGAGTATTTGTTTGTGGAGATGCTGGTCGCGGCCAATCTCTCATAGTTTGGGCAATTGCTGAAGGTCGCAGCGCAGCGGCAGCAGTGGACACATTCTTGGTAGGGGAGACGCAACTTCCGGCGCCGATCTTGCCTACAGCACGTCCATTAACTGTTTAATTTCTATAACTAGATTAAGGTTGTCGTATGCGTAGAGCGAAAATTGTTTGCACCATGGGCCCAGCTGTCGAAGCCCCAGAGAAAGTCTCGGAGTTAATCGCCGCCGGCATGAACATGGCTCGCCTCAACCTCTCCCATGGTGGATATGACGAGCATCAAGCTCGCCTAGATCGGGTTCGCGCCGCTGCACTTAAAGCCAATAAGCCAGTTGCTATTTTGGTCGACTTGCAAGGCCCAAAGATTCGGCTTGCTCGTTTTGAAAATGGACCACACGAGCTCAAGCGCGGCGACATTTTTACCATCACCACAGATGAAGTCGTTGGAACTAAAGAGCGCGTAGGAACGACCTATAAGGGCCTTCCTGGTGATTGCAAAGCGGGCGATCGCATCCTGATTGATGATGGCAAAGTGACCGTAGAAGTAGTCGAAGTAAAGGGAAACGATGTCATTACTAAATGCATCGAACCTGGCGCGGTATCTAACAATAAAGGCATCAACCTTCCCGGCGTAGCCGTCTCAGTACCCGCCCTCTCTGAAAAAGATAAAGAGGACTTACGTTGGGGGCTTCGTGCGGGTGCGGATTTCATCGCTCTCTCCTTCGTTCGAAATGCCGCGGATGTTAAAGATGTCCATCGCATTATGGACGAGGAGGGTATTCGTCGACCGGTTATCGCCAAAATTGAGAAGCCACAGGCCGTTACAAATCTTGAGGAGATTGTGGCTGCCTTTGATGGCATCATGGTTGCTCGCGGAGATCTTGGTGTGGAAATGCCGATTGAAGAAGTACCCCTAGTGCAAAAGCGTTGTATCGAACTTGCGCGTGGAATGGCTAAGCCGGTCATTGTTGCCACTCAAATGTTGGATTCCATGATCACCAACTCTTCGCCTACTCGCGCCGAAGCAACAGATTGCGCTAATGCTGTTCTCGATGGAGCAGATGCATTAATGCTTTCGGGGGAGACCAGCGTTGGAGAATTTGCGATCGAAGCGGTTAAGACTATGGCTCGTATCATTGCTCGTACTGAAGAGGCGATGCTGACTCGGATTCCGCCACTTGATCACATTCCTCATACAAAGGGTGGAGCTATTACAAAGGCTGCCACCGAAGTTGGTTCGATTGTTGATGCAAAAATTTTAGTCGCCTTCACTCAGACGGGTGATTCCGCCCGCCGAATGTCGAGATTGCGCTCTCCAATTCCGATTTGGGCCCTTACGCCCATCAACGAGGTTTATAACCAACTCGCACTCTCATGGGGAGTCGAGTCGATGATTGCACCTGCCGTGGCTCATACCGATGAGATGGTGAAACAAGTCGATGCGATTTTGATCGAATCTGGTCGAGTGCAAAAGGGCGAGAACGTTGTGATTGTCGCCGGCGCGCCTCCCGGAATCCCTGGCTCCACTAACGCTCTACGCGTGCACCGCGTTGGCGATGCCATAGATGGCATCGCTCCGGCCTACCGGAAGTAATTCCCGAATTTAATTGCCGAAAATGCGCCTATAATTTGGTGCACGCCTCGGTACTCCAACGGTAGAGAGGGCGGACTCAAAATCCGCACAGTGTCGGTTCAAATCCGACTCGAGGCACATGAGCACCGATAAAAAGCCACGCATTCTCGTCGCTGAAGATGAAGCAATCATCCGTCTGGATTTAGTCGAGATGCTCACTGAAGCGGGATATGAAGTCGTAGCACAAGCGACAAATGGCGTAGAAGCAATCGCACTGGCCAAGGAATTTAATCCAGACCTGGCCATCCTTGATGTAAAGATGCCGGAGATGGATGGCATTACCGCCGCAGCTTCGATTATCGATATCGCTCCAGTTTTGATGCTCACCGCCTTTAGCCAGCGCGAGCTTGTCGAACGTGCTCGAGATGCCGGCGCAATGGCCTATGTCGTCAAACCATTCTCCATCTCGGACCTGGTTCCAGCCATTGAGATTGCGATTAGCCGCCACGTACAGCTCAAGGCCTTGCAGGGTGAAGTTGCTGATTTACACGAGCGTCTTGAAACACGAAAGATTATTGACCGAGCAAAGGGAATTTTGATGCAAGCCCTTGCGCTCTCTGAGCCCGAGGCCTTTAGTTGGATTCAACGGGCCGCGATGGATCGCCGTATCTCCATGAAGGAGGTAGCCCAAGCGGTTATCTCGCCGGATTCGGTTCCTGAGAAGTAACCAGTAGGGGAGAACGGTTCGCAGATAGAGCGAGCCAAATGTAACAATCGGGTTAATATGCCCATTTTACCCCTGTTTTGTTTGAGTTCACCTCAAGTTCACCTATAAACTTCTGGCTTCCCTGTCCCGGGATACAGGTAATACCGCAGGCTTATTAGGTCTGTGAAACATAATCAGGAAGGTCTACATGAACAAGAAGATGAAAATCGCTCTTGGCGTTGTTGCCGCTTCGCTCGTCATGAGCTCAGCACTCCCAACTTCAGCACAAGCAGCATTCTCAAACCCAAAGAACCCAAAGCTTTACATCGGATACCAGGGTCCATTAACTGGCGATAACAAGCAGACCGGTCTCGATGAAATTGCAGGCGTTCAATTCGCACTTTCACTTTACAACGCCGCTCACCCTGGCTACCAAATTGGTCTCAAGCAGATTGATGATCAAGGTTCAGGTACCGGCGCAGGAGTAGTTGCTCCAGGAACTGCAAAGGATAAGTCAATTGTTGCAATCGTTGGACCTGCATTCTCAGGTGCTTCAGTTGCATCATTCCCTTACTACCGCGCAGCACATCTCCCAATGATCTCTCCATCAGCTACCCGCGTTACATTGACAGATCCAACTGTCAAGTCTGACTTCGGTGGTCCTTACTTCCACCGTTTGCCATCTAAGGATGACAAGCAGGGTCCTTCATTGGCTCACCTTGCAATCAAGGGTGTTACAGCTCCAGCTGTCTACGTTGTAAACGATCAATCTTCATACGGCGTTGGCCTTGATGGATACGTACAGAAGGCACTTGCTGCATCAGCAGGCGTAACTGTCGTTGGCAAGGATTCCGTTGATGGAACAAACACAACTCTTGACTTCTCACCAGTTATCTCAAAGATCACTGCTGGCAAGGCAAACGTTGTTATCTACTCTGGCTACTATGCACAAGCTGCTGGTTTTGTTAAGCAACTTCGCAACGCTGGATACAAGGGTATCTTCGCTTCTGGTGATGGAACATATGACCCAGGATTCATCACAGATGCAGGAACAGCAGCAGAAGGCGCTCGCTTGACCGCTTCTTCAGCTGTATTCCAGGATGCTGGTAAGGCAATCACCGATAAGTTCACAAAGCTCATCGGAACTGCTCCAGGAACCTATGCAACTGAAGATTACGATGCTACAAACATCATTCTTTCTTGCATCACAGCTGGCAGCCACACACGTGACAAGATCCAGGATTGCATCAACAAGGGCTCATTCAAGGGCTTGATGGGTAATGCCATCTCCTTCGATGCCAATGGCGATGTTGCTGGAACCGGATTTATTAACTCATTCCTCGTTAAGGGCGGAATCATCGTCTCAACAGGACAGATTAAGTAATCCCCTGTAATCAGTAAAAAGAGGGCTCCCTGCTAGCAGGGAGCCCTCTTTTTCGTATAAAGTCCGCACATCAAACGAAGTCCTTTCACTTATTTACCGAGCTTACCTAGGAGACCGACTTGCATACCCTCATAAGTCAGTTCTGGCAGCTGTCCTTTTCGGGCATAGCCCAGGGATTTATCTACGTCTTGATCTCCTTGGGTTACACCATGGTCTATGGCGTACTGCGCATGATCAACTTTGCTAACTCCGAAATCTTTATGGTTGGCACATTTGCCACAGTTGTGATGACTCGAGATATCTTGAATCACCCAGCCAATAGCGGGGATCTTCACGGATTCACTCTAATTTTCACTATGGTTGCCTGTCTCATTGCATCGATGCTTACATCTGGCGGAATCGCAATGTTGGTGGAGCTCATTGCCTATCGTCGTCTACGTTCTCGTGGCACCAATCGTTTGGCTCCGCTGATTTCAGCTATCGGTGTATCCATCGTGATCAGCGAATCGGTCTCCTTGATGACTGCCGGACGCGCAGTTCCGGCCCCAGAAGTACTTCATAAGACTTCCCTCTTTACATTTTTAGGTGCAAATATTCGAGTTGATCAACTCATGGTTGTAATTGTCGCGCCGCTTATGTTCTTCTTCCTTCAATACTTTGTTAATAACACCCGCCTCGGAAAAGGTATCCGCGCGGTTTCCATGAATGAAGAGACCGCCAAGCTCATGGGCATTAATCTCAATCGAGTAATCTCGGCCACCTTCCTCATCGGTGGATTGATGACCGGTGCTGCCGCATTCTTCTTTGAGACTGTCTACGAATCAACGAAGTTCAATATTGGTTTCAGTCTTGGTCTAGCCGCCTTTACTGCAGCCGTGCTCGGTGGAATTGGAAATATCCGTGGAGCATTTTTCGGTGGTCTATTTCTTGGACTACTAGAGACCTATGCATCGGCAGTCCTTGGTTCCCAATGGAAGTCGATTACTGTATTCGTAGTTCTCATTGTCGTTCTTCTCTTCCGACCTAACGGCCTATTCGGCGAAGCCGTTCAGCAGACAAGGGTGTAATCCAGATGATTAATCTTCGCGATAAAGGTGCGTCGGCGTGGGCTGGCTGGAATAAGCCACAACGCTCGATCTTTGCGGTTCTAGCAATCGCCGCTGCGGCGCTCCTTCCTTTTGCCGGAAACTTCTCTTTCACCAGTATTCTCAATACTCCAATTAGCTCCTATGCCGATGTTTTGGTCTATCCAGTAGGAATGTTTGTGCTGATGGCCCTTGGCCTAAATATCGTAGTGGGAAAGAGCGGAATGCTCGATCTTGGTTACGTGGCCTTCTTTGCAATTGGTGCCTACACAATGGCAATTCTTGGAACTCACACATCACTCAATACCTGGGAAATTCTGCCCATCGGTATTGCATTTGCGATGATCGCCGGAGTGCTTCTCGGCATTCCTTCACTTCGCTTGCGCGGTGATTATCTGGCAATTGTGACTCTTGGTTTTGGAGAAATCGTTCGCATCATCGCTCTCAACACCATGAAAATTGGTGGCCCGAACGGAATTGCAAATATTCCTAACCCGCCATCGGTATTCGGGATTGAATTCAATATCATGACCCCGAACTCTTTCTATTGGCTGGTCCTGGTGCTTATCCTTCTGACAATTTGGATGATCCGCAGACTCTCTGTTCGTAGGCCTGGACGTGCCTGGGAAGCCATTCGACAAGATGAAGATGCTGCAGAACTCATGGGCGTACGAACCCTTCGTTACAAGATTTGGTCATTCGTGCTTGGTGCCGGTGTAGGTGGAGCTGCAGGTGTTGTTTATGCATCAAAAGCAATCTATATCTCGCCAGATGCATTTACCTTCAATATCTCAGTTCTGATTCTCTCCTGTGTTGTTTTTGGAGGAATCGGAAATATTTGGGGAGTGGTACTTGGAGGAGTATTTCTTGCCTACCTTCCAGAGCGCATTCGCTTCATCTCAAACGCGCGCCAGCTCGTATTCGGTTTGACGCTGATTATCATTATGAACTTCCGCCCAGATGGAATCCTGCCTCGCAAGAAGCGCGAGAAACCTCTGAAGAGCCAAGAGAAATCTGGAGCCGCAAATGTCTGAGAAGCTGCTTGAATTAAAAGGACTCACAAAGAAATTTGGTGGAGTAACCGCGCTTAATGAGGTAAATCTTCATGTGAACAAGGGTGAAATCCTTGCCCTCATCGGGCCAAACGGCGCTGGCAAGACAACGGTTTTCAATATGATTACTGGCGTATATCAACCCACCGAAGGTGACATTACATTTAAAGGCGCTTCACTTGTCGGTAAGAAGCGTTACGACATCACCAAAGCTGGCGTAGCCCGTACCTTCCAGAATATTCGGCTCTGGGGAGATATGACCGCTTTAGAGAATGTCATTACCGCAACCGATGTCCATAGCAAAGTTGGTCTTATCGGCTCACTCTTCGGATCAATTCGATCTCGCAAGACCGAGAAGGCTGCAAAGGCGAAGGCGCATGAGATTCTCGAGTTCATCGGAATCGCCGAGTATGAAGATCGTTTAGCGAGAAACCTTCCATATGGTGTACAGCGTCGACTAGAGATCGCACGTGCCATGGGTACCGGAGCTGATCTGCTACTTCTCGACGAACCTGCTGCAGGATTCAATCCGCAAGAGAAAGTCGAACTCGCCGCGACTATCAAGAAGATTCGCGATGCCGGATATACCGTTCTTCTCATCGAACACGATATGTCGCTCATCATGGGCATCTCTGATCGCGTAGTTGTGTTGGACTTCGGCGTAAAGATTGCCGACAACCTTCCACAAGTTGTACAAAATGACCCTAAAGTTATCGAGGCCTACCTAGGAGCACCCGCTGATGCATCTGGAAATTAAAGATCTACGAGTCTTCTACGGCAAGATTGAAGCAATCAAAGGCATATCGGTCACCGTCAATCAAGGCGAAATCGTAACGCTCATTGGAGCGAACGGTGCTGGTAAGACCACAACCTTGAAGACGGTCTCTGGACTTCGTCCAGTGACATCTGGCTCAATTATTTTTGACGGTCTAGATGTCTCTAAGATGCCGGCACATAAGCGCGTGGAAATCGGAATTTCGCAAGCACCAGAAGGTCGCGGAATTTTTCCTGGAATGACCGTTCTGGAAAACCTTGAAATTGGAAAGTACTTCCGCAAGGATCGCGCAGCCGAGATGGCAGAAGATTTGGAGAAGGTTTATCACCTATTTCCACGGCTCAAGGAACGAATTTCCCAAGCTGGCGGAACCCTCTCCGGTGGTGAACAACAGATGCTGGCTATTGGTCGCGCTCTGATGGCTCGCCCAAAGTTGCTCTTGCTCGATGAGCCTTCCATGGGTCTGGCGCCGATGATGATTCAAAATATCTTTAACATCATCACCGAGATCAACAAGCTTGGCACCACAATTCTTTTGGTTGAACAAAATGCACAGCAAGCCTTGCAACGTGCTCACCGTGCATACGTTCTTGAGACTGGCAGCGTAGTGAAGGAAGCAAAGGCTTCAGATTTACTTAATGATCCAGCAGTTCGTGCCGCCTACCTTGGTACCGGCGCGGAAAAGGGCCATCACTAAATCTGTTTAGTCGCGCTTTGCCAAGATCATGCAGGTAATGCGAGAGGTGCAAGTTCGCTCTCCGGCTTCATTGGTGATGACGATCTCATAAACGCAGAGCGTTTTTCCGAGTGAAATCGCTGTGGCCACTCCCGTGACGATTCCAGAGGTTGCTGACTTGTGGTGGGTGGCGTTGATATCAACTCCAACGATTCGACGATCCATACCCGCATGAAGTTGGGTGCCAATAGAGCCGAGAGATTCGGCGAGAACAACACTCGCCCCGCCGTGAAGCAGTCCAACTGGTTGAGTATTGCCCTCGACCGGCATAGTTGCCACAAGCCGCTGGGGAGATGCTTCAATTACTTCGATGCCCATTTTTTCACCGAGGGCTCCGGCTCCGCGCTTTCGGATAATTTCAAGAAAATCTTCCATAACCCGAAGTCTACCGAGAGTCGGATGAGATAGAGCCTAGAATCCGAGCGTGAGTTCAGCGAAGCGTTTGCTCCTAATAGATGGCCACTCATTGGCTTATCGAGCTTTCTATGCACTGCCCGTCGAGAATTTCGCTACTGCATCTGGCCAGCCAACTAACGCGATTTACGGCTTTGCCTCGATGTTGATCAACCTCATTCGCGATGAGAAGCCAACACATATCGCGGCCGCCTTTGATGTCTCGCGCAAGACTTTCCGAAGTGAAAAATTTCCAGAGTACAAGGCGCAGCGAAGTGCGACCCCAGACGAATTTAGATCCCAGACCTCATACCTCTTCGATTTAGTGAAGAGCTTTGGCGTAAGACATTTTGCGGTTGAAGGCTTTGAAGCCGATGACGTAATAGCCACATTTGCTAAAAGAGCTGAGGCTGAAGGCTTCGAAGTTCTCATCTGCACCGGAGATCGAGATTCCTTTCAACTCGTCAACGAACAGACCACCGTCCTTTATCCAAAGAAAGGCGTGGCGGACCTAGCACGAATGACCCCGGCTGCAGTCGAAGCGAAATACGGCCTGACGCCGGCGCAGTATCCAGATTACGCAGCGCTTCGTGGAGACCCAAGTGATAACTTGCCTTCAATTCCTGGAGTTGGCGAGAAGACCGCCGCTAAATGGATTGTGGAATACAACTCGCTAGAGAACCTATTGACTCATGCCGATGAGATTAAAGGAAAAGTTGGGGAATCCTTGCGTGAGAATTTAGCGAGCGTTCGCCTCAACCACGAACTTACTCATCTGCGCGCCGATATGGAGATTGATGCGAGCATTGCAGATTTAAAGTGGAACGGTGTTGACTCACCGGCCCTAAATCAACTCCTGGATAACCTGGAGATTAAGGCGCTCAAAGAGCGCGTTAAAGCAATCGGGGGAGAGCAAAAGGTTGAGAGTAAGAAGGCCACTTCTGCGGAGCCGCAAGTACAAGGCAAACTTCTTTCATCGGCTGAGTTAGATAAGAAGATTTCAGGAGTTAAAGATCCCATCTCCCTTTATTGCCAATGGGAAGGGGGCGAGATTCAGGCCTTTGCTGTGGCGCTGAATGATGAGGAACTTTATTTAGTTGAAGGATCCGACTTCGGTGCGTGGTTTAGCGATGAGCAAGTTCAGAAATATGTGCACGGTGGCAAAGAGATTGCTCGGAAATACCCGCTTGCCGGCATAGTTTTCGACACCGAGCTTGCCGCTTACTTAATTAATCCTGGTGGACGAAATTTAACCCTAGCTGATTTAACCGAGAGATTTCTTGGTCTGGTAAATGCCGAGAGGGAGGAGACTCTCTTCGAGAGCTTTGACGGACTAGGCGCACTCTCGATTCATCAATTAGTGCCGATTCTGCGCAACGAACTCGATGAGCGCAATATGGGCGAGCTCATGAGCAAACTTGAAATTCCGGTCTTGGTAGATCTGGCCGAGATGGAGAAGGTTGGCGTCGGAGTCGATTTGGGAAAGTTGCAGGAGCTTTCATCTTTTTTTGCCGCTGAAGTTGCGCGCGAGACAGCATCTGCTCATAAAGAGGCAGGTCATGAATTTAATGTCGGGTCACCAAAGCAGCTCCAAGTAGTTCTCTTTGAAGAGTTAGGCCTGCCAAAGACGAAGAAGATTAAAACAGGTTTCACGACAGATGCCGAGAGCTTGGATTGGCTCATGGCCAAGACCGGCCATCCATTGCTCGCACATCTTTTACGTATTCGAGAGACGAGCAAATTGTTAACCACGGTTGAGGGTTTGATCTCTGCCACGGCAAAGGATGGCCGAATCCATACTAATTTTCAGCAGACCGTAGCCGCCACCGGCCGTCTCTCCTCGACCAATCCAAACCTACAAAATATTCCGGTTCGGACCGAAGAGGGTCGGCGGATCAGAGATTGCTTCGTCTCACAGAATCCATATACAGTCCTTCTGACCGCTGATTACAGCCAAATTGAGATGCGCATCATGGCCCACCTTTCTAAAGATGCGCGCTTGATCGAGGCATTTAAATCGGGTGAAGATTTACACTCAACGGTTGCCTCCTTGGTCTTCGGCGTTAAACCCGCAGATGTTGATCCGGAGATGCGCAGGCAAATCAAGGCGATGTCATACGGTCTGGCTTACGGTCTCTCTTCTTATGGCCTGGCCCAGCAACTTGATTTGTCACCAGGTGATGCCGCGGCTCTGATGGATAAATATTATGAGCGCTTCGGTGGAATTCGAGATTATCTAAAGAGCGTTGTTAAAGAGGCGGCAACAAAAGGCTATACCGAGACAATTCTTGGGCGAAGAAGATACCTGCCAGACCTCACCAGCGATATCCGCGCGCGACGCGAAGTTGCTGAACGGATGGCGCTTAATGCACCAATTCAAGGTTCGGCAGCAGACATTATTAAGGTAGCCATGATTAGCGTTATCTCGCGCATCAAGCGAGAGGGCTTGAAATCTCGAATGCTTCTACAAGTACATGACGAACTTATTTGTGAAGTGGCAAAGGGCGAAGAGGAGACTTTATCTACGTTAATTCGGGAAGAGATGGGCGGGGCTTTTGATTTGTCCGTTCCGCTCGATGTGAATATCGGAATCGGTACGAGCTGGGATCTAGCAGCGCATTAATCAGTATTGGAAATTACATCTCCAAGGGCTTCAGTATCTTCATCATCGCTAGGAGCCCGATTGGCTGCGTGAAGTCGCTTGCGACCCAATGTAATAATTATTAAACCAATGGCGATGGTGCCCGTCATCGTGAGAAAGCAATAGCGAGGGGAGAAGTGTTGCGATATGAAGCCACCGAGTGATGCGCCAATGGCTGACATGGTTCCTTCAATAGTCCAGAGCCAACCTAAAGTTCCAGATTGCGATCCTTTCGGCCGAACCGCCTCAATTACCTCCCAATAGAAGACTTGGAGACCGCCACCGAGTAAACCGATACAGGCGGTGACGATAAACATGGTCAACCCAGGGTTCGTGGCAGCTAAGGGAATACTGACAACGAACCATCCGAGATAGATTTTTCGAAGCGCCGCCAGCGAAGAAGTTTGACGAGAGATAAGGCCGGCCAAGAATCCGCCAAGCACAATTGCTCCCGCCATAATCGCCAAAATTGTTCCGGCTAAATGCGGCTGGTGCTTGAGCGTTGCGAAAGCCGGAACGCCGATATCCCATGCCCCCATTCCCAAGCCAATAAAAGCTCCTTCAATCGCCAGGATTTGAACCGCCGGAACTCGCCAGAGCGCCGAAGAATCTTTCTCCTTCTTCTCTGGCACAAAGCTTCGAGTTACGGGTAGAGACATAAGTGCGAAGCCACCGATATACATCAGCGCGGCACAGAGATAGAGCGCCCAAAGCGGATTTTTGGAGAGGGCAAGAAAGGTGACTATTACTGGACCAAAAACTCCCACTGTATTCATGATCGCNGTATCGATTGCGAGCGCGCTTCTGAGTAAATCTGAGGGCACCGTAATTTTCCAAAGCGGACGCACGGAGAGATTAATTGGAGGAGCGGTAAATCCAAGGATAAATGCCAGGGTGATGAGGTAATTGCGAC
>JGI24890J29729_1000185_pt1 | contig 47884 bp, 63 predicted proteins | sample FreactcultureFD7_FD_29729 | JGI IMG/M metagenome (IMG submission 29729)
TTTTTTTTTTTTTTTTTTTTTTTTTTAATAAAAAAGAGAAAAGAAGTGTGACAAGTGGTACAAAGTAATGGAATCAATGGGTTACAACTTGACAAAATCGAGCTGTAGCCCGCATTATACCTCTGTAACTTATTGATTGCATTGGATTGTCACACTTCTTTTTTGGAAGTGTGACAATAATTTATCAAAGGGGTACTCAAACTCAATAAATCATTGATTATAAACAATAAGTACCAAAACAAAGGGGTACAAACTGATATAGATCAAGGACTTACAGATCAATAATGCGGCTTCCAGCTCGATTGGGTAATTTATTTTTGAAATTGTGCATTAGTATTATACAAGCCCTAAAAACATAGACAGCGATGTACCCGACTTGTAATCGGGAAAGTTCGGCGCAAATCCGGATTGGGGCACCAAAGAATCATGATTTTACTTAGCCAGTATGTCGACATAGTGTGAATTAGTATGTATATACACAATCATGTGTATTACTAACTAGGGGATCTATTATGTGGACTAAACCAGCAGCTACAGAAATGCGTTTTGGATTTGAAGTAACAATGTACGTAATGAACAAGTAGTTTAAAAAAGAGCGTTAAAGTTAACTCATAGTTTACATTTGAGCCAAAATGTAAACTATGGGCAACAGTTTGATTATAATAAATCGCGTTTTATTAAAGACAAAGTATTTTGTCTGGAATATATTAATGGCAATCACAACAAACCAAAGCGTATTGACGCTTGACTATTGGAAGAGGGCCGAACACCTAGAAGTAGGTGACTGGGTCTTTGACCAGAATGGCAAACCAGTCCAAGTAAAACTGGTACACAAGTTCTTTTCTGAAGAGTGTTATGAAGTCACGTTCGATGACTACCTAACAATCAAGGGCGACGCCAACATGGCGTTCCATGCAGAGAACGAGAAGTACCGTAAGCAATTGCTTAAGTACAAGCAGGTAAAGAGCCAATTTAAAAGACCACTGAAGTTCTTATCGGTGTCAAATATATTAGACAAAGGCGTCATTGGTAGACGTGGACGCAAAGAGTTCTCAATCCCGACCACCAAGCCGCTACAGTTTCCGGCACAGACCCCTGGCATACCGCCGTTTGTGTTTGGATTCTGGTTTTTTAATAGGAAGGCGCACAAGAAGTTCTCTATCCATGAAACAAATAAAGATTTTGTAATAGAGAAGTTCAAGGGTGCCGGGTATCACTTGGAATTTTCTACCTATGTGAGGGGCGGGNATCATAAATTTTTTGAAAAACCTAACATCGAGTTTCAGTTGGCACCAAATATTCCAACAAAAATCCCGACCAACTATCTTCTCGCCTCTGAGTCTGAGCGCATTGCACTATTATCTGGAATTGTCAACGCAAAACCTAGACAATATAACAAAAAAACGGACTGGTTTAGGATAACGACCGGAGATTTTCCAACAATTCAGCAAATTCAAGGACTTGCTGAGTCACTTGGATTAAGAACCAAAGTGTTTCATAACGAAATACTAAGCAACTACTCGATTCAGTTCAAGTCTAAGCACAAATTAGTAGCAAATCAAGTAAGTCCCCGGTTAAAAGTGCATTATGCTCGCCGGTATATTAAAGAAATAGTAAAAATTCAGCCCCAGATGGTAATACACATTGAGACAACGGGCAAAGACAACTCAATATTAGTCGGAGAAGGATTTATTTCAGTTTGTTAGGGCTAAATCGTTAAAATATTTGCATTAGTATATGTGAGGGGACAGAGCGTGCACAACTTTGTCTTTGCCAGTACAAAGACTCACCCTCAAATATCTAAACTTACTGGAGTATCAAATGAAACGAATAGACCCCCAAACTGGTAAACCATTTATGTACGGAGATATCCGTGAAGATGGATATATTTTTTGCCAATATAGACAATCCAAAATAAAAAAAGACGGGTATTTTAGAGAAGAATGGAAAAGTCCAACTTCTTGGGATGCTATGCAATCTAAAGGTCTTCAAAAAGTTTTAAAATATAATAAAACTGCACTTCCAGAATACGTAAGAACTAAACGCGGACATCTATCATGTTTATTACGTGCTGCAAGAACTCGAGCTAAAAAACAAAATATTCCGGTTGATATTGATTTAGATTATTTAGAATCTATTGCACCAAATCAATGCCCCATTTTTAAAATTGAATTTAGTTGGGGCCAAGGCACTCAAAAAGAATATCAACAAGGACCATCACTAGATAAAATAATCCCCGAACTCGGATATGTAAAAGGCAATGTTCAAATTATAAGCTACAAAGCTAATACAATGAAATCGAACGCTACTCCAGAACAACTGTTACAGTTTTCAAAATGGATACAAGAAACTTATGGCACTAAACCCTAAACAAGAACTTCTGTTAAAGAAGTTTGCAGATTCACACAAACATTGGCCAAAACCGGAACTTGATGCCGCTATTTGGCAAATCAAATGGAACTTACAAGCCTTGCCCCACCAAAGGGAGCCAGAAGACAATGAGTACGATACATTCTTGCTTCTTGCAGGGAGAGGTAGTGGCAAAACCCATGCTGCATCGAATTGGGTTGGTATTCGGGCGTGGAAATATCCAGAAACGCGCTGGTTAGTATCAGCACCAACGGCTTCGGACGTACGCGCAACGTGTTTTGAAGGGGACTCGGGACTTCTTAACATTATACCTCAATCGTTAATTGAGAGCTACAACAAATCCCTTTTTGAATTAACTTTAAAAAACGGATCAATGATTCGCGGTATTCCGGCGTCCGAACCCGAGCGATTTCGCGGCTCCCAATGGCATGGGTGTTGGCTTGACGAATTAGCGGCGATGGATTACATTGATGACGCGTATGATCAAATACAATTCACATTGCGTTTGCGCCATCCTGAAATTCCTCGAGTCCAGTCAATTATCACAACAACACCAAAACCAAAAGAACTGATTGTTGATTTAAGTGAAGGTACCGTTGGCGGCGATGTGTACGTAGCAAATGCATCATCATACGACAACAAAGCAAATCTATCAGCCACTTTCTTCAAACAGCTTGAGTCCTACGATGGCACCGACCTAGGTCGCCAAGAGATTTACGGTGAGATCTTGGACCCAGAACAAACTGGAATTATCAAGCGCAGCCAGTTCCGCATGTGGCCAGCCAAGAAACCAACACCAGTCCTTGAGTACGTAATTGCCTCATACGACCCAGCCACTTCAGAAAAGACAATGAACGACCCGACAGCGTGCACCATTTGGGGCATCTTTGAACAAGAAGACGCTGGTACGGGGGTCATTTTACTAGACGCATGGGATGCACACTTAGCTTACCCAGAACTGCGCCGCAAAGTAATCGACGACTTTAAAGAGGTAGTATATGGCGCAGACAACGACTTTGGCAAAGGGCGAAAAGCTGACCTAGTACTTATGGAAGACAAGTCAGCGGGTATCTCTTTAATCCAAGAGCTGCAAGGTTCCGGCATTGAGGTACGTGGATACAACCCTGGCCGGGCAGACAAGGTACAACGTCTCAACATTGTTGCGCCGCTTGTTGCTAAGGGAAAGGTCTGGATCCCCGAAGACGCTGACCGTAAAGGCGAATTTGCGGACTGGGCAAAACGTTTCTTGCGTCAAGTATGTTCATTCCCAGAGGCTGGAGGAAATGATGATTATGTTGATAGCCTTAGCCAAGCCCTCAGAGTACTTCGAGATTCTGGATGGATTCAATTAGATTACCTTCCTGTTAGAGATTATTCATACGCAGATGATAATAAGAAAAGATTCGAAAATCCATATGCAATGTAAGGGCGGAATTTAAAACTACTTTGCATTAGTATGCATAGGAGTGAAAGGGCCCGCGAACCCAGTTTTTGCCTATTCAAAAACTAGCTCCTACTAATTAAACTAATAGGAGTTACAAAATGGAACGTTTTAAACGTGGAGATATCCGCGAAGATGGATCGGTATTTATTCGGTACAAACGAGGAAAAGAATACTGGGCAGATAATATTACATTAAATAGATTAAGAGATTTAGATTTAGCTGCAAATCAAAAACAAAGTATTGATAAAATTGGGCATGCTAGAAAAATAATAAGCGGAAGAAAAAGATTTGCTAAATTAGAAAATATAGAATTTTCTATATCAACAGAAGAGTTAATAAAAAATTTGCCAGATATCTGTCCTGTTTTAGGAATTAAATTAAGTTGGGGTCAAAGAAAAGGGCAATCCGGAAACAAAGATACATCTCCATCATTAGATAAGTTTAATTCTGATCTGGGATATGTTTCAGGAAATGTATTTTGGATATCTCAATTAGCAAATAGAATTAAAAGTAATTTTACAACAACTCAAATTAACGCTGTCGCAAATTGGATGGCAAAAATAGAGAACAATCAATAACATGGCTCAACCAAAACTACCAATCCAAGCTGGCGGTAACTTGCAAGCACTTGATCAACGCGAAGAAGACGTTGAATTAGCGACTGAGCAAGATGCAGAGACAGAACACCTTGCTGAAGAGTTGGGATTGGATGATAACGAAGCCGAACAAGAAGTCATTGAGTTAGACGATGGCTCTGTTATTATTAATTTACAAGAAACCAAGGGTCCACAAAAAGATCCTGAGTTCTATGAAAACTTAGCAGAAGTCTTGGATGAAGACGTATTGATGTCGCTCGCTGGTGAATACCTGGACTACATCGATGTTGACCGTGAGGCTCGCAGCCAACGTGACAAGCAGTACGAAGAGGGTTTACGCCGCACAGGTTTGGGAAAGGACGCGCCAGGCGGAGCAACGTTTGACGGCGCCTCAAAAGTCGTCCATCCAGTCATGGCAGAGTCATGTGTTGACTTTGCTGCCTCGTCAGCCCGTGAGTTACTCCCACCCGATGGTATTGTAAAATCAAGCATCAAGGGTGAAGCTGACGTAGAAAAAGAAAAAACAGCCGACCGCAAAGTTAATTTCCTTAACTGGCAGTTAACAGAGCAAGTGCCAGAGTACCGCGACGAGATGGAACAGCTCCTCACTCAGTTGCCTCTTGGCGGTTCGCAATTCTTAAAATGGCGCTATGACTTAGAACAAAAGCGTCCAACATGTGAGTGGGTACCGATTGACAACATCTTGTTGCCATACTCATCAACAAACTTCTACACATCACCTCGTGTAACAGAACAGCAAGATATCACTGGAGACATCTACCTCCAACGTATTGAACAAGGCATCTACCGAGATATTCACAACTCATATTCATCAAACGCACCGCTTGATGAGATGACGCAATCTGAAAAAGCTAACAACAAGATTGAAGGCAAAGATATTCCTTCTGAGAATATCGACGAATTGCGCCGCGTCTACGAGATTACTTGTTTCCTACGTTTGGAAGATGATTCAGAAACAGAAGGTCGCCGCGCACCGTACATCTTGACTATTGATGAATCAAGTGGCGAAGTGTTATCACTTTACCGTAACTGGGAAGCAAACGATGACAAACTTACCAAACTCGATTGGTACGTTGAATTCAAATTTATTCCTTGGAGGGGTGCTTATGCTATCGGTCTTCCTCATCTTATTGGTGGCCTTTCTGCCGCTCTTACTGGAGCTTTGCGTGCTCTTATGGACGCAGCCCACATTAGTAACAGTCAAACAATGCTTAAGCTCAAAGGTGGACGCATTGGAGGCCAAAGTGATCGAATTGAGCCGACGCAGGTAATGGAAATTGAAGGCGCCCCCGGCGTCGATGATGTGCGTAAGATTGCAATGCCTATGCCATTCAATCCACCATCATCAGTATTATTCAACTTGCTAGGCTGGTTAACAGATGCAGCTAAAGGCGTAGTAACAACAGCTGAGGAGAAGATTGGTGAAGCAAACAGCAATATGCCTGTGGGCACGACTCAAGCGCTTATCGAACAAGGCGCCAAAGTATTCTCAGCCATTCACGCACGCTTGCACAGATCACAAGCTAAGTCGCTTGCTATTATCTCTCGCATTAATCATTGGTATCTCAGTGAGATGGATAACCAATCTGGCGAAGAGATTGAAGTTAGAGATTTCGCTTATAATAATGACGTTCGTCCAGTTTCTGATCCTAATATATTTTCTGAAACACAACGTCTAGCTCAAAACCAAGCTATTTTACAAATGGCGTCAAGTGCGCCTCCAGGTATGTTTGACGTTCGTGCAATGTACCGCCGAGTATTAAATCAACTCAAAGTACCTAATATTGACGAAATCTTGCCAAATCCGCAAGGATCTGCAGAATCTAATCCAGCGTTAGAAAACGTAGCAATGACAATGGGTCGTCCGGCAGCGGCATACCCAGACCAAGACCACATTGCACACATCCAAACACACTTGGCTTACGCAAACAATCCAGCATACGGTGGCAGCCCACTAGCAGGGCCAACGTTTAGCCCGCTTGTACTAGATCACATCAAACAGCATTTAACAATGCACTATTTGCAATCTATGCGTGCGTATGTAAGCCATGCAGCTGGAGGCAAAGATGCATTCAAGCTTAATGAAGAGCAGCCAATTGATCAAGATGCACAAAAAGCAATTGCGTTAGCTGGTCAAATGGTAGACATGGACTCACAAAAAATCTTGGCTCCATACATGCAGCAAATCAATGCGTTGGCACAAAAAGTTGCACAAATGCATCAGCAAGCGCAACAAGCCGCAATGTCTTCTGACCCAACAGCTAACGTCATCATGCAAACACAAATGGCTGAGACAAAACGTAAAGCTGAAGAATCACAAGCTAAGATGCAACAAGAAAATGCACAAGACCAACAAGAGTATCAACTCAAAGTGGCACAACTTGAGCAAAAAATGCAAGAGTTGCAAGCTAAATATGACACGCAGACTAAGATTGATGCTAATAAGAACGCGACTCAAATCGCTATGGCCGACCTCAATAACTCATCTCGTGAGCGTATTGCAGAGATTTCAGCCCAAGCCGGCTTAACGTCTGACCAATTGATGATGCAGCATGAGCAAGACCAAACTGCGTTGATGGCATCACAAGAAGCACAAGCTGACCTACGTCAACATGGCTTAGAAGTGCAACAAATGGCTTTTGATCAAGAAGCTCAACAAGCACAACAGATGGCACAACACCAACAAGAAGCTGAGCAGCAAGCACGTCAACAGCAAGCAGATATGATGGGGCAACAGCAAGATCAAGCACATCAACAACAGCAACAAGTTCAACAAGCAGCAATGCAACAACCACCAACAGAGGAATAATTATGGCAGACCAACTAGGTTTTAGACAAACATACAAGCAAAAGGGCACCCAATCAACTGGTGGTGGTCCAGATGCTAAAGTAGATGAAGGTACTTCAGGCTCACATCGTGATCTTAACTGGAAAAAAGGCGCAGCGCAAGCTAAGATGGCTAAAGGCTCTAAAGTAGGTCCAGATAAGAACTTAAATGAAATTGGCGGCGGAAATTTCTATTAATTAGGGCGGATATCCATACGTGTATGTATTAGTACAAGTATGAAAGATATAATTAGTGAATTTATCGGCTTGGTAAAAGCTGAGCAAGCAAGAATAGCGGAATCGTTAACCGCTGGTCACGCAATCAATTTTGAAACTTATCAACGTCTCGTTGGTAATCATCAAGGATTGCAAGCGTCATTGGATTTACTCAATGCGTTAATGACTGAAGATGACGAAGACCAACAATAGAACTGTACAGTTTAAGGAGGGCGCCGAATGGCTGCTTTTGATAGTAAGGCTAAGGACGAGCCAGATTTACGTTCAGAATTAGAATGTTTCCCAGAGGTTGATCCAGGTATTGAAGTGTTGGGTGATCGCGTGTTAGTTCAGCTACGTCGCGAAAAGACAACATCTAAAGGTGGGATCATCTTGGTAGACGAGACGACACAAACCATTAAGTTTAATGAGACCGTAGCTAAGGTAATCCAAATTGGACCTTTAGCATACAAAAACCTAGATGACTTGTCACCTTGGGTTGAAGGTCCTTGGTGCAAAGTTGGTGACCTAGTTCGTACAATTAAGTACGGCGGCGATCGGTACGTATACGACGCGGGTGACGATGGCGCTCCGGTTGTGTTTATTACACTACAAGCTCGAGAGATCATTTCAAAAGTAAAATCTTTTGAACATGCTCAGAAAATGAAAGCGTTTGTAGATTAACTTTGTATAAAGGATAGAAAATGGCAGCAGATAAAGACGTTCCTTATAAGGAACAGGAAGATGGCTCCGTCTTAGCCAAAGTTGAAGAAAGCTCTCAAGAACAATTTGATTCTGAGCTTGACAACGAAAAAGCCGGTGGTGGGCAAGTAGAAGACCAAGACGAAGATGGTGAAGACCATCACGACGATGGTGAACAAGACGAAGAGCCCGGAGAAGACGAAGAAGAGCGTGAGCGAATTCGTGAAGCGCGTCGTGAAGAGCGCCGTCTTAAAAAAGAATTATCAAAACAACGCGATGCTACAGCAAAACATAAAATCAGCGCGTTGGAAAAGCGTAACGAAGAGCTTGCTCGTCGCCTAGCTAATCTAGAAAGCAGTGCAGTGTCATTTAAAATGGCGCAACTAGATAAGACACTAGAAGACGAAGCAACCCGCGTTGAATACGCAAAAATGAAAATGATGCAAGCGGCCCAATCAGGCAATGCTGCAGAACAGATTGAATATCTAGAGCAATTGACAGACGCTAAACAGCGTTTACAACAATTGCAACACTTCAAAAAGCAACAACTAGAAGTTTCTAAACAGCCAAAACAAAACGTTCCAAATCCAGTTACTAAAGAAGTGGAACAAAATGCCAAAGATTGGCTACGTAAGAATTCCTGGTTTGATCCAGAAGCTAGAGATACAGATAGTAGAATTGCCAAGGTAATTGATCAAGAGTTAGCCTCAGATGGATGGGATCCATCAGATCCTGAATATTGGGATGAACTCGACAATCGTTTATCTGCGCGTTTACCTCACCGCTACACATCAAAAGGCGGTAATACTCAAAAACGATCAGCTGGACCAACAGCATCGAGCCGAGTAGCAGCAGCGTCAGCAAAGCCAAACACAATCACATTAAGCCGTGAACGTGTTCAAGCGATTAAAGATGCTGGCGCATGGGACGACACAGACAAACGAAATAAAATGATCCGCGCATACGCAGCGTATGACCGCGCCAATAAAGGATAATACAAATGGCTAATACTAGAATTAAACGAGATTTAGACGACCGCATGGCTGAACGTGCTCAGGAAGTAATTGAGCGCTCAATGACAGCGGATCCGGATGATGTAGCACGTCGTGAACGCCTTGATGCGTTTAGAGACAAATGGCAAAATAGTGCGTTGCCGGACATTCCTGCAGGAACAGTGCCAGGGATGCACTTGTGTTGGTTGAGTACAACCAATTCATATGACAGTATCGACAAACGTATGGCGTTGGGTTATGAGCCAGTTAAAGCCGCTGAGTTAGGTAAAGGCTTTGAAGGACTAGGCAAGATGAATTCGGGCAAGTTTGAAGGCTGTATTAGTTGCAATGAGATGGTTCTCTTTAAACTACCGGAAGACGTTTACCAAGAAGTGATGCGCATGTTGCATCTTGAGGACCCACTAGAGCATCAACGTAATATTACAGCTCAAGTTAGGGAAACAGCCCAAGATCGAAAAGGTGGCAGATCTATGTTGGAAGGCGGTTTACTGGAAATGGAAAGAGAAACGAACAAAGCAAATAAAAATATCCGTTTTCAATAATAACTTACACACAAAGGAAGGACTAAAATGTCTGCAACATTTCAACCCTTTGGCCTGAAGCCTGTGTACCACCCAAGTGGATTAGATCGCGCAACAGCATTTGCTGGCACGAACACATATACCACTGGTACAACATTCACAGCTCCATACTCATTGAGTGCTGGCCAATCATTCTGGCAATACCAACCAGTTGCTATTACAACATCTGGTCAATTGACTATCGCTAACCAAACCGCTGGTTCTGGTAAAGTATTTGGCGTATTCGACGGTGTTGAGTACACTAACTCTGACGGTCGTCGTTCAGTAGCAAAATATGCTTCTAAATTGACGTTAGATGCTTCTACACAAATCATTTTCTGGATCTTCTCTGACCCAGCATTGGTTTACGAAGCTCAAATTCACGGTTCAGCTACAACAGCTGCAATCGGATCTGAGTATAACTTTGACACATCAACAGGTTACACAACAGCTGACGGCTATGCTATTGGTGTTGGTGGCGCTGGCTTCTCTACTACTGCGTTGCTTGCAACTCCAGTTAGTACAGGCGCACAAGGTCAAGTTCGCGTAATTGGATTGGGTCGTGAAACAGCATTCCCAGCAGGTCAGTTAAATGCATGGGGCGATGCTTACACAATCGTTCAAGTACAAATCTGCAACAACGCGTTCGCTGCTCCGTCAGTAACAGTTAACTAATAACGAAAGGAATAAGCAATGGCAACCCCAATGCGTAGTACGGACTTTCGTGCGGTAGTCGAACCGATTATCAACGAAGTCTTTGACGGTGTATATGCACAACGTGACGACGAGTGGAAAGGATTTGTAGAACAGATCCAAGGTATTCCACGTAACTATCATGAAGAAGTAATGCTCTTCGGTATGAACGCAGCTCCAGCGATGCCAGACGGTACTCCAGTAAGCTACGATCAAGGTGGTACTTTGTACATCACCCGTTTCATCTACCAAATCTATGGCTTGGCTTATGCTTTGACCAAAGTTTTGATGGAAGATGGTGATCACATCCGTATCGGCTCAACTTTCGCTAAGCACTTAGCTCAATCTATGATTGAAACTAAAGAAACACTTTGCGCTAACTTGTTGAACTTCGCGTTCACTTCAGGTTACGTAGGTGGCGATGGCGTTACTTTGATCAATACAGCTCACCCAATCGCTAACGGCGGATCATACTCTAACCAGTTGTCTACAGCGGCTTCATTGTCACAAACATCTGTAGAACAAATGTTGATCCAAATCCGCTCAGCAGTAGACAACAACGGTAAACGTATTCGTCTTAAAGCTGAACAATTAGTTGTTCCACCAGCACTAGAATTCCAAGCTGAAGTTATCTTGAAATCTGTGTTGCGTTCAGGTACAGCTGATAATGATTTGAACCCAATCAAATCAACAGGCATGTTGCCAAAAGGCACACACGTGGTAACACGTTTGAGCTCAAGCAAAGCTTGGTGGGTACAAACTGATGCTGAAAACGGCTTGATGTTAGTAATGCGTCGCCCTATGGAAAAATCGATGGAGGGGGATTTTGAGACAGACAGCATGCGCTACAAGGCTACTGAGCGATATGCAACTGGCTGGCATGATGCCCGTAACATTTACGGTACCTCTGGTCTGTAATTAATTAAGGAAACTTAATGTAAAAAAGCCTGTCGAGAAATTGACAGGCTTTTTTATTTGTGCTAGAGTTTTATTATGAAACGGATAAATCCAAAAACAAACAAGCCATTTAAACGCGGGGATATGCGTGAAGACGGATATGTATTTAGGCAGTATGATTTAACATATTTGTTACCTACGGGGTACTTTGCTGAATCTTGGACAAGACCCGCTAATTTAGAAGCTAATAGAGAACAAACTAATAGTTTAACAAAAGCCAGATATCATAGATTAGTAAATAGTTGATATGGCTAGAGATTTAGAAAACGCAAAACGATTAAAACGAGAATGGTATCTACGAAATAAAGAGATTACCTTAGAACGCGCACGTCAGTGGGCTTTAGATCATCCAGAAGAAACAGCAACTAAAAAAGCAAGATGGCAACAAATAAATAAAGATCGACACAATGAATGTAATCGCAATTGGAATGCCAAAAACCAAGATAAAAAGACAGCCGCAGAAGGCAAACGACGCGCAGCCAAATTAAAACGCACGCCAAAATGGCTTACGCCCAGCGAACTTGAACGAATTCAGGCGCTCTACTCAATTGCCGCTATGTTCACACGAGAGTCTGGTATTGAACACCACGTCGACCATATACTGCCATTACAAGGAACCACAGTGTCTGGCTTGCATGTATATGAAAACCTCAGAATTATCACCGCAACAGAAAACTTAAAAAAGTCAAACAAACACGACATTTAGGGCGTATTTTCCTTATCTTATGCATTAGTATGCTTAGGAAGAATCATCCCATTCTGACCGCCGACCTTCCCGGTGAGACGACTTAGAGACAGCTTGGGATAACCACTAAGATAAGGAAACTCAAATGTCATCAACATTTACCACACCAATTCGCGTATTCAAACGCAATAACCCAACAAACAACGGCGTAATTGCTCCGGATAACACTGGCGCAGCACGTATTAGCCAACAAAGCTACATCACAAACCCAATCACAACAACTACAGGAACTGCAACGGTATTAACAACAGCGGACCTTGGTTCAACTACAGCAACACCATTTGTTTTACCAGCTGGCTCAATTCTTGAAGGTTTTGCACTATACCAAGACGTAGCGGCAGGCGGATTAGTTGGCGGCGTGATTACAGTAGCAATCGTTCAAACTAGCCCAACAGATGGCTCTTTGACAACTACAACTATTGGTACAATCACTCCAACAGCAGCTGGTGGTCGTATCGCTGGTGTGTTCACAGCTACAGCAGCTACAGCAGCAATCATCGAAAACATTGGCACATTGGATGCAACATTAACATTCTCTGCAGCTTCTGTAACTACATTGTCAAGCGGCTCATTGGGCGGCACAATCTCTGTAGATTACACAGCACGTAACGTTGATGGATCAATCACTGCCTACGGTTCTGGTTACACAAATAACTAATTAATTGGCGGCGGGGCAACCCGCCTCTTTTAACATAAAGGACAATTAATTATGGCATCGATTTTAGCAACAAATTTAACGGCAACTCCATATCCAATTGAGTCCATCTCTAAGATGGGTCAGTTTGAAAATTTTGAGCTTCAAGTGGCTCGAAATCAAATCATGGGGCACAGCGTTTTAAATATCTACGGATATCAAACAGCAGTAACAACAGCATACATCCCATTATGGGAAGTGGCTTCTGCTTACACGTATCCAAGTTCAGCAATTACTATGTATTTAGCAGGAACAGCTGGGGACACGGCAAAAATTTTAATTCAAGGACTTGATGCAAATTACGTTCAAATCTCTGAAACCGTTACTTTAAATGGCGCCACACCAGTAGCAACAGTTAACCAATATTTCCGAATCAATGGCATGTCAGTAACTGTTGGCAGCTCTACAAATCCTGCAGGTGCAGTAACATTGAAAGATGTAACAGCAGCAACAACATATGCTCAAATTAACGCAGGTGTAGGAAAAACTCAAGCTGCAATTTACACAATTCCTGCAGGATACACATTTTATCTAAGCCGTATTGATGCTAATACATCATTTAATGGTAACAATGCAAACTATGTAAACTATAGAAACTTGAGCATTTCGTCTACAGGCGTTCAAACATTAACTCAGCAAGCTCCATTCACTCAGTTGTATCATACTCAACGAGTAATGCCTCGTGCATTTGCGGAAAAAACTGATATTCAAATTCAGTGTGCAACAAGCACCGGTACTGCTGCAGTTAACGTGGCTCTTGAAGGCTACTTGATTCAAAACGACGGTCAAGCACTTCCTTCTGTATTGTAATGCCTGTTTACTTAGATACACGTGGTAACTCTGTCCTATCTGTGGCGATCTGTGATCGCTGCAGTAGGAAGTTCCCGTATGTCGATTTAATGCCAGATCCAAACTTCCCTGGCATGCGAGTGTGTAAAGATGACTTGGATCAGTTTGACCCTTGGCGTCTACCGGCAATTCAAACAGAAAACATTACACTGCGCTTTCCAAGACCAGATACAACCATTGCAGTTGACCAAGTTCAAATGCAAACACAAAACGGAAATTCAATCTTCATTGAAGGTATTCCTCCATATTCTGGCCAACAAGGCGATTTAACAACGGGACCTGTAGCTGAGTATGGTAACGTATACGTACCACCGGTGCCACCACCTCCGCCAGCGGTAGGTAATCCTCCAAGTGTATTAGGCGTATTACCAAACATTGGAACTAGCGCAGGTGGGACAATTGTAACAATTCAAGGCATTGATTTTACCTATGCCACAAACGTGTCATTTAATCACGTACAAGTATCAAGCGTTATTGTATTAGATGATAGAAACATTGTAGTAACGACTCCACCGGGAATCGTTGGGCCTGCGGAAGTAGAAGTTGTTTCTCCGTACGGAATCGGCACCGGTGTGGGTATATTTACATACGTTTAAATTAAAGAAGAATAGTACATGGATCAACCAATATCCCAACTACCGGTCGCCAATGTCTTAACAGGCAATGAGGTTACGGTAGTTGTACAACAGGGTGTAACAAAACAAACGCAAGTGTCTACACTTGCGAATGCTATTTCACCGGGTAAATTGGTTACCAATGTTCAACTATCAGGTAGCAACTTAGTATTTAATTATAGCGACGGCACTAGCTCGACACTAGGACCTGTAACAGCATCTGTTACAATTGGTACAACAACGACATTGCCAGCCGGATCTTCTGCCACGGTAACAAACTCTGGCGACATCCACAACGCTATCTTTAACTTTGGCATTCCACAGGGCGCCCCCGGATCTGCCGGACCTACTGGACCTACGGGACCCACGGGGCCACAAGGACCAAAAGGCGACACCGGAACCGCAGCAACGATTGCAATCGGTGTAACAAACACAGGATCCCCTGGATCATCTGCATCAGTAACAAATTCTGGCACATCTAGTGCCGCAGTATTTAATTTTACCGTTCCAGCGGGCGCAACAGGAGCTACCGGCGCCACCGGCGCCACAGGACCTGCGGGCCCGGGAGTTCCAGCTGGCGGTAACACAAACCAAGTGTTAGCTAAGATCAACGGCACAGATTACCAAACACAGTGGGTATCAATTGCCGGATCTGGTACAGTAACAAGTGTAAATGCCTCAGGCGGAACAACAGGATTAACGTTCACTGGCGGTCCAATTACAGGATCTGGCACGCTTACACTAAGCGGCACATTGGGTGTTGCCAATGGCGGTACGGGCGCAACAACACTGACAGGGTACTTAATTGGTAATGGTACAGGTGCATTTACAGCATCAACCACCATCCCAACAACCGCGTTAAGTGGCACAATCAGCAACGCTCAATTAGCTAATAGCGCAATTACAATCAATGGTAACTCTGTGTCATTGGGAGGATCAACGACTGTAACAGCAAGCACAACGAGTTCATTGACAATCGGTACTGGATTATCTGGTACCAGCTTCAATGGATCAACACCTGTAACTATTGCAATTGATAGTACAGTTGCCACACTAACAGGTATCCAAACACTCACTAATAAGACAATTAGTGGTACTAATAACACATTGTCAAATATTGGCAACAGCTCGTTAACTAATAGTTCAGTAACCATTGGCTCAACAAACTTATCATTGGGCAGCACATTAACTACGTTTGCTGGTACATCTATTAGTGGTTCTACTAATACACTAACAAACATTCCTAATAGCGCACTAACTAATAGCTCTATCACAATTAATGGGAATGCAGTAAGCCTTGGTGGATCAACAACAGTTACAGCAAGCACCACCAATACACTGACCATTGGTACGGGGTTATCTGGCACAAGCTTTAATGGTTCTGCACCTGTGACAATCGCACTAGCTAACAGCGGAGTTACAACAGGAACTTATGGCTCATCAGCAGTCATCCCTGTGATCACAGTAAACGCACAAGGTCAGATCACAAGTATCTCAACCCAAGCAACCAATGCACCAGCATTCCAATCTACATGGAACGCAACAACTAACTCACCAACACTAACTTCAAGTGTTGGTACGCAAGGAAATTATTATGTAGTTTCTGTTGCAGGTAACACCACATTAAATGGTGTATCTGGATGGAACGTTGGCGATTGGGCAATTTTTCAAAATGGCGTTTGGGACAAGATTCCAGGATCAACGACTGAGTCATTTACCAATTTAATTACCACTAACTTACAAGTTGGTGGATTGACTGGATACATGTATGCCAATAATACAACGGGTAATGTATCAGCATCAACAACAATCCCAACAACTGCGTTAAGTGGCACAATAACAAATGCGCAGTTAGCAAATAGTTCAGTTACCATTGGGTCAAGCGTATTATCACTTGGTGGCACACTATCAACATTAGCTGGTGTCACAATTAGTGGAGCCACAAATACACTGACTAATATTGGTAACAGCTCACTAACAAATAGTGCCGTGACAATTAATGGCTCGTCAGTGAGCTTGGGTGGTTCTGTGACAGTCACTGCGACTGCCACTAACGCATTAACCATTGGGACAGGATTAAGTGGTACAAGTTATAATGGCTCAACAGCAGTCACTATTGCCAATACTGGAGTGCTATCATTTAGTGCAGGTACAACTGGATTAACGCCAAGTACTGCAACCACAGGTGCAGTAACATTAGGCGGCACTTTAAATGTTGGTAATGGTGGTATAGGCGTTGCAACATTAAGTGGAATTGCCTATGGCAATGGAACATCAGCATTTACTTCGGCAACTGCTGCTCAAGTGGTCAGTGTAATTGGCTCAACCGCAGTAACAAATTCAACAAACGCTGCAAACGTAGCAGTAACAACTGGCGCAGCAACAACAAATTACATTAGTTTTCATACAGCAACAACAGGCAATTTACCAGTTTTAACCGATACTAATCTGACATATAATGCATCAACACATGCATTAACAAGCGGTATTAGTGGTGGTACTTTCTAGAGGATAAAATTATGTCGCAATCAGGCTATACCCCAATTCTAATTTACTCAAGCGCAACGACTACTAACGTACCGTTAGCTGCTAACCTATCACAAGGCGAATTGGCAATCAACACAGCTGATGGCAAGCTATTCTATAAAGACAGTGGTGGTACTGTTCAAGTAATTGCTACTAAAGCAGGTGCTTTAGGTACAGTTACATCAGTAAGTGGAACAGGAACTGTAAATGGACTAACTCTTACAGGGACAGTAACTACTTCAGGAAGTTTAACTTTAGGTGGAACTTTAGATTTATCTAGTCCTCCTGCAATTGGCGGCACTGCTGCCGCTGCTGGTTCGTTTACTGCGTTGTCATACACAACTACCTTGACAGGCGGAACTGGTATTGTTAATTTAGGTTCTGGTCAATTTTATAAAGATGCAAGCGGTAACGTAATGATTGGAACAACAACTCCAAGACAATCACTTACTGTAGCACAAAACAATTCTGTTGGAATGGGAGTTGAAATTAGTAATTTAAGTACAAGTTCAGTTACTACTAAATTTGCTGGGGTTTATTTTTCGGGATTTGATACAGTAGGAACATATAAACCGACTGCACTAATAGCAAGCAATCCTGATGATATAAATTATGTAAATAGTAACTTTACTATTTCAACAAGAATTGCCAATACACTAGCAGAACGTATGCGTATTGATTCTAGTGGTAACGTAGGTATTGGTACAAGTAGTCCTAGCACTTATGGTAAATTAGCTATTGTTCAAGAAGGTAACAATGCCGCATTTATTGGAACATCAACAACATTAACAAATTATATTTCTGCTGATATTGCATATATCTGTGCAGCTCCTACTATTGGTTCTTCTGCAACAAGTAAAAACATTGTGTTTCAAACTGGTTCTAGTGGTCTTGGCACAGAACGTATGCGTATTGATGCTAGTGGTAATGTGTTGATTGGAACTACAGCTCAATTACTTACCGAAAAGATGGCTGTAAAAAGCACATCTACTTACGTAGCAACATTTCAAAATGTAACAAATACAAGTGGATATAGTGGTATTTATTCAAGCATAGGTTCAGCAGGTAATAATACAAGTACATTTCATTTTCAAGGAAATACAAATGCTGTTGGTAATTGGTATTTATATGGCAATGGAACAATGTCTTATTCATCTGACCAAAGATTAAAAAAGAATATTGAAACTACTCGTGATGGGTATATTGATGACTTATGCAAATTAAGAGTTGTTAAATACAATTGGAAAAATGACGAAGAAGGAAAGCCAAAGGAGCTTGGTTTAATAGCTCAAGAAGTAGAACAGGTATTTCCTAATTTGGTGCAAGATGATATTGGTAAAATTAGTGAAGATGATGATACAGTTTATAAACAACTTAAATCAAGCGTTTTACCATATATGCTTTTAAAAGCTATCCAAGAACTTAAAGCTATCGTAGACACACAAGCAGAACAAATCAAAGCATTACAAGGAGCTAAATAATGGCAACAACATTAGCATGGACTATTGATTCACTTTCAACATCTACAGAAGTCATTAATGGTTATAGTGAAGTGGTATTAACAGCCGCTTGGCGTTGCACAGGTACAGATGGCGATTATTCAGCATCTAACTATGGCTCTGTAGGACTTACTCAACCTGCGCCCAATGACCCTAATTTCATTCCTTTTGCTCAATTAACACAAGATGAAGTTTTAGGCTGGGTGTGGGAAACAGTTAATAAGGATGAAACAGAAGCATCTGTTACTGCTCAAGTAAATAATCTAGTCAATCCACCAGTAATTACACCACCACTTCCGTGGGCAAAATAATCACACAAATTTAATTTTGGCAGACACTAAAAAGTGTAGTATACTATAGATTTACCAACCTAGGAGATAATCGTATGATTATCGAGAAGATACTCCCTCAAGGGCTTGAGGATGAGGTGCGTAGAATAGTTATGCACCCTGGGCTTCCATGGCAGTGGAATGCTGAAAATATTATTCTGACCACACCGGATGATTATGTGTCACAAATGACGCATGTATTTTTCTACGGAGGGGCCGTTAGAAGCCGGTATTTTGCATTAGTAAATAGTATAGTAGGCTATTTCTTAGAAAAAACTAAGTTCAAATTAAAACGGATTGTTAGGATCAAAGCCAATTTGATTCACAACTTGGTTCATAATGAACAGTCTTTAATTAATATGAACCACACAGATCTAGAGTCCCATGCTGAAGGGAACTACATTTCAATAGTGTACTATGTAGATACTTCAGATGGTGATACAGTAATATACGAAGAAGATAGAGAAACTGTTAAGCTAACAGTTCCCCCAATCAAAGGCAATTGCGTTTGGTTTGATGCCAAGAATGTTTGGCATAGGTCTAACATTCCGACCCACCACAAAAGACGCGTTGTTATTAATTTTGTATTGGAGGTCGAATGAATCGCTTAGTAATCACAACAGAAAAGAACGATTTTGTCATTTTTGATACGGAAACAAAATCCGTAGTATTTAGAAAAGATGAAACCGAAGCATTACATTGCCATCATTTAGCTGACCAACACCGGCATCCATTTAGGCCCTTTGGTATTGCTGAAGACGAAAAAAGCATTTACATTGCATCTAATGATAAATTAGGTCAGTTCAATAAAGCAACATACGAATTTGAACAAATAGTCGATATACCATTATGGCTTAACACTCACCAAGTAATTAAAGATGGCAATACGCTATATGTTTGTAACACTGCTATTGATACCATTGGGATTTATAATTTAGAGTCCGGCGAAAATAAACAACTGAGTTTAAATTACATGTCAGTTGTTGAGCAAGTGCTAACGCCAAGGAATGCGGAAGAGTTAGACTCAAGACATATCAACTGTATTTATGATGCCGGCGATAAGATATATTTTATCAGACATAACCGAGATATTATTGACTCAGATTTCGGATACTTCGATAAAGCCACTTTAGAGCCCCGTATACTCGTTTCTGCAGGTCGAAGCTGTCATGGTATTAAAATAATAAATAACGAGCTAATAAGCCTGTCTACGGGAGCCGGCGAATTGATTAGCATCAATTTAAGCTCGTTACGTGTCACTAAAGTTCCTCTAGTTGATCCAAATTCAACATTTTTACGAGGATTAGATTATTTCAATGGTAAATTTTATATTGGAGGATCTATCAACTTTAAAAAGACATTAGAAATTGAACCTTCCTGTTATTTGTTTATTCTAGATACATCAACAGGCTCAATTGAAAAAATAGAACTTGAAGATCACAAGTTAATTAACGATTTAAAATTTATTACATAGGGCTTTAAAAATGGATAGTCAAACAGTCATCAACGCAATTGGCGGCATATTAGCAATTATCATCGGTTGGTTGGGTCGTGAATTGTGGGACGCAGTTCAGAAACTTAAATCAGACATGAAAGATCTAGAAATCAATCTACCAACCAACTATGTACGTAAAGACGACATGGAAGCTAGATTTGATAAATTGGAAGCTATGCTAAATAAACTGTTTGACCGACTAGATAGTAAGGCAGATAAACAATGACCAACTCCCGCAGCCTTTCAGATCTAAATCCTAAAGTTGCTGCAATGTGCAGTGAGTTCATTAATCGGTGCAAAGATCAAGGCATCGACATCATCATCACATCGACCTACAGAGATTCAGAATCACAAAATGCTCTGTATGCGCAAGGTCGCACAACGCCAGGTAAGATTGTTACCAATGCCAAAGGTGGACAATCATTCCACAATTGGAAAGTGGCATTTGACTTCTGCCCAATTGTTAACGGCAAACCTCAGTGGGCTGACACAGCGCTCTTTACTAAGTGCGGCGAGATCGCCGAGAGCATTGGCTTAGAGTGGGCCGGACGCTGGGTAAAATTTAAAGAGCTCGCGCATTGCCAGCACACCAATGGTTTATCATTACACGATTTTCAAGAGGGTAAAACATTATGATTAAGTTTTTTCATGATATCTTTACAGAGCCAAACAATCAAACATTTTGTATTATTAAATCAATGGCAGGCATTGGTACATTGTCGTTCATTGGGCTAGGTGTTACGCATGTGATCATGAACCATACCATTGATTTTATGGGCTTTGGTACAGGGTTAGCAGCCATCATGGGTGCAGCCGGCGCTGGAACACATTGGAAAAAGGATACACCAATTGACTCTCCTTCTGCTTAAATACTGGAAACAAATAGCTGTAGTATTTACCCTACTAGGTATATTATTGTTCGCACACCATGCAGGGTATAATTCAGGCAAAAAAGAAATTCAAGCGGCATGGGATGCGCAAAAGTTAGTTGACTTAAAAGCCGCAGCCCAAGCTGAAGCCAAAACAACTTCGATTGTAGTTAAATCAGAAACGGAAACACAACATGCTAATGACTTATTTAAAAATGAAGTGGATCGCTTTAAAGGTTTTTATAATCTCAGTAATATTGCTAATATTACCGGGATGCGCAAGCCAACCCTTGGAAAAACCAATAGCAGTCCAGTGTCCCAGCTTTCCAGTGATTCCGGACAGCCTCAAACAGCCAGCGCCGACACAGTACCTCGTGCCGACTACGAAAAACTAGCAAACGATTGCCTAGCTACAACAATCCAGCTTAACAACGCCCAAGAGTGGGCTGCCGAACAAGCTAAAATCTACGGCAATTAGGGGCGTTAAGACGCCCTTTTTTGCATTAGTATACTTAAGAGCCCGATCAGCTCATTTAACAAATAACCTCGAGGAAAGAATTATGGAAGGCTTTAAAACAATGGTTCGTATGAAGACAGGCGGCAGCGTGTCTAAGGCAGTTGAAGAAGCTAAGATGTGCTCTGGCGGTAAAGCCAAGTACAAAGCTGGTGGAAAAGTACATGATGATGAAGCACAAGACAAAGCACTCATCAAAAAAGAATTAAGCAAATTCGCTAAAGAAGAAGACAAAGGCGAGAAGGCAGAACTTAAATTAAAAACTGGCGGCCGCGCTAAAAAGGCAAAAGGCACAGTTAAGAAATTCAAAGCTGGCGGCGCTATTGAATTGAAGAAGACCGCTGGCGATAAAGACACCATCAAAAAAGTCAAAGCAACTGGCGCTAAAAAAGCAGACACCCCATCTAAGGCAGCTGCTAAACCGGCGTTCAAAGGTTCTGATGTAGCTAAAGAAAAAAGCAAACCAGCTGGTGATAAAGACGCAACTAAGAAAGTTAAAGCAGCTCCTAAAAAGGCCGCAGCCCCATCTAAAGGTGAAGCTAAGGTTTCTGACGTAGAAAACTTTGCAGAAGGCGGTATGGCTGGTTACGGCCGTGGTGGATCAATTGGTGCAGAAAGTCCAATCCCTCCATCAATTGCAGCCCAGTTAATGCAAGCTCAAAACGGAGCAGCATTGCGCGGACCTACACCATCTCCAATGGGTACGCCTGCGGTTCCTGGTGACAACCCAGTGATGGGTGGCGGAGGACTACCTCAACGTCAAGCAGGCTCTATAGCACAACCTCAACCTAATGATATTTCACAAATGTTAGGTCGACCAGTAAATGAAGCGGGAGCCACACAACAACCTTCATTCAATGCGTATCAAAACTTCCGCCGTGCTAATCCAAATGCAAAACCTGGAATGAATCCTCAACAAATTGAACAATTGTTACAATCCCCAGCATTCCAACGTAGCAATCAGAACTTCACGGATCGCTAACATGCCGGTAAAATCGAAAGCGCAACAGAAAGCAATGTACGCGGCAGCCGAGGGTGAAAGCACCCTTGGCATCCCTAAAAAAGTGGGTAAGGAATTTACTAAAGGGCCTGCGCCTAAAAACCTACCAAAAAAAGTATCTAAGAAGAAATAATGGCATACTCAGGCACATACGATCAAACCAAGATAACGGTTGATCAAATAATCTCTTACGCATATCGTGACGCTGGTAAACAGGCAGAAGAGATTACGCCTGAGTATTCAAACGCCGGCAAACAAGCGCTATTCTATATTCTACAAAATTCTGTTAACCGCGGTATTAATATTTGGTTGCAAAAGATTGAAGTGTTGGGACCTAAAGCATTCCAGCAATTTATGTCTATGCCAAAGAATACTGTAGATGTATTAGAAGCCAATTGGATCTATGTACAGAATCCTGCGATTGCTACGGCATTGCCTTATGATAATCCAAACTCACCAGGGTTATTTGATCAGTCTGCTAACTTTAGTTTAACGTTACATGCAACATCTACGTTAGCTGAAAACTATTTTGGTGCCCAGTACCAACAGCAAACTCGATTGTTTTATGTTGGGTTCAATGCATATTCACCAAATGGTCTGACTACATACAACCTTGATTTAGAAGTTAGTAACGACGGTATAAACTGGACGGTATGGCAGTCTCTTGATGAAGTGACATTGGCCGATGAAGAGTGGTCTTATACTACTATTACATCAACTCAACCATTCTACTACTATCGTTTAAAGAACAGAGACACAGCCAATACGTTCTCTATTCGTGCAATCCAATTTGCTCAAAGCCAGCAAGTTATTCCACTTGCTCGACTAAACCGCACAGACTACTTTAGCTTACCAAACAAACAGTTCCCTGGTAATCGTGCGCTTCAGTACTGGTTTAATCGTCAAATTGATCCTGAGATTTATTTCTGGCCTGTGCCAAATAATAACTATCAGATGTTCCAATTTATTTTGGAACTACAACCTCAAGACGTTGGCAGTTTGACTAACGAGCTCTATTTGCCTGATCGTTGGGTACCTTATATCCAAGCTGAATTATCACACAAATTGGCGCTTCAATTGCCTAATGTGGATATGGCTCGAGTAGCTTACTTAAAACAAGAAGCGATGCAGTTACGTCAAGAAGCCGAAGAGGAGGATAGAGACAAATCTCCAATTTACTTCCAACCTAACGTGAGGCCGTACACGATTTAATAATGAAAAATTGTATGGAAATAAATAAATGACCGGTTCAGCAGTAATGACATATGATAATCTTGTCGCCAATATTATCAACTATACAGAACGTGACGATGACCAGTTCGAAGCTACGATTCCAACGATTATCGCTTTAACAGAAGCGAGCATTGCCGCTGAGTTAAAAACTTATTTGCAGTTGCAAGTTGTGGAATCTACCCTACTTCAAAACCAAACAGTTTTGGAGAAGCCTGCAAGATGGCGTAAAACGGTATCTATGAAAATAAATGGTCAGCCTGTGTTATTGCGCAGTCAAGACTATGTGGCACAGTACTTATCAGAGTCCACATCAGGCAAGCCTGTGATGTATGCTGAGTATGATTTTTCCCATTGGAATTTTGCACCAGCGCCTGATCAAGATTACCCTGTTGAAATTCAATACTTTAGTGAAATTCAACCATTGGATTCAACAAACCAACAAAACCTATTTACGGCTAACTGTCCACAATTAATGCTTTACGGTGCCATGTATAATGCTATGGTATATTTAAAAGCAGAAGACAAAATACCGGTTTGGCAAAGCTACTACCAAGAAGCTTTATCAGCACTTAAAAAAGAAGACAATTCTCGTCGTATAGATCGCAATACGAGCATACAGGAACCATAATAGATGACCACATTTACAAGCCCATTCACAGGAAATGTCATAGACCCAACGGACGTATCCTATTATGCTCTGAACTTCTCAGAAAATACTCAGCTATATTGGCCTTCTGTTGTTAATCCAACACAGGTTCCTGCAGCCCGTATTATGGATTGTACTACGTCTGTTGCTAGTCTTCAAATATTATTGCCACAAGCAAATCAAGGATCCGTTGGCTCTGATATTTTAATCAGAAACAAAGGCTCTGTAGCATTTACTGTTGTAGACTTTGATGGAAACGAAAGCGTTGTTGTCAATCCAGGTGTGTCTAAATATCTATATTTATCAGACAACACGACCACAGGCGGTGTTTGGCAAAACGTTACGTTTGGCACTGGCACGTCTGCAGCAGATGCGGCAACACTTCAAGGCCCTGGGTTAACTACACTTTTTGGTAAGTTGGCAGTTACTTCTAATATTGTAGAAGTATCATCTGTTCCAAACCTTACAGACGCAAGCCGAGCAAATAGTTATGTGTGGACTAGCGGTGGTGGCACTTTCACGTTACCTAATGCTGCATCTCTATCAGACGGGTGGTGGATAGGATTCCGCAATGGCGGCACAGGTACGCTAACCATTGCAGCAAATAGCCCGGCCGCGATCAATGGTTTGACAAGCATTAATATCAACCCAAACAACTCAGGGTTTATTTACTTTGAAAAAGCAACGGGTATGTATTACACTTTTGGCTTTGCTGCCGAAGTAAACCCAACGTTCTCATCAGCTACGTATGATGTGGACAGCATCCCTGGAAGCTCATTTAGCTTAGTTCAGTTCGCCCCAAACATTCAAGATTATGTGGCCCTATCAGGCACTCGAACAACTAACTTAAATGTTACATTACCTGCTGTTACTCAGCTATATGGTTTTATTAATGATACAACCTCTGGCGCATATAATATAACATTTACCATCTCTGGCGGTGTCAATACTATTTCCTTGGCAGCAGGCCAAGTAGCTGTTGTAGTAGCCAATGGTCCACTATTATATGTGATCTCACAGACCACCACCAACATTTTCTATGGTCAAAATGGATCAGCCTCTGTACCAACGTTTTCATTTACTAATGACCATGCAACGGGGATGTACTTAGTTGGTACAAGTATTTTAGGATTGACTGCTAATTCAACAGAACTATTGAATTTAGATAATTCAAATACTATGTCTCCTCAAGTATCTACAGTTGCAACTTTTAATGCAACCGGCGGAATTCCTGGCGGAACATTCTAAATGGCGCAAGATACCCAATCACAATACGACCAAATCTATACCCTCGGGTTAGAAGCTGGGATCAAACGCGACGGAACACAGTTTGAATCCAGAGAATGTAGTGACGGCACTTGGTGCCGTTTTCAACGTGGCGTCCCTAAAAAAATAGGTGGTTACCAACAGATATTTTCCACATTTAACGGTATCCCTCGCGGCATGGTGATGAACTCCTACGATGGGGTAAACTATGTATTTGCGGGCAACCAAAATGGCTTGGATGTTTTTGCAACAGGTCAATCCTTTGGGTTAGGTTCTGGCCCTTACCAAGCACAATTGTTAGCTGGGTATTCTAAATTCACACTAGCCTCCCATACTACCAATACATTTACTATTACGAGCGCTACTGATATCTCATCAGTATTTCCCGTAGGCACTAAGGTAACTTTTACTCAAGCTGTTAACCCAACGATATATACAGTTGCAAGTTCAGTATACAGTGCTGGGTCCTTAGTTGTCACTATCACTGGCACCATTGCAGGATCCCCAACAAGCGTTTGGTTAGCTAACACATACTTTCAACCTGATCCATCACTATTATGGCAATTTGATTATCAGTACCAACCAACGGGTGGCACATTAAATCTTATTGCGCACCCCGGATTAAATTTATACAACGTAGATAATGCCGTAAAAAGCCAAGTATACATTGGGTCTACCATACCTGATGTTAATGACGCATGGACATTTACTGGACTAGCAGACTCAGGTGGCGCTAACCCAACATACAAGCCAATTTCGGTTAGTGGCGGCGTTTGCGTATTGCACCCATTTATTTTTGTGTATGGTGACAACGGATTTATTGCTAACAACAACGTTAGTCAAATCTATGCTGATCAAGTGTTAACTGATTGGAATGGTCCCCTAGCTAACCAAGTCAACGTAGCGACAGGTAAAATTGTTAAAGGTATGCCTGTTCGCGGTGGCACTGCGTCACCATCTGGATTGTTTTGGGCAACAGATAGCTTGATTAAAGTATCATTTGTTAACAACCCACCAACGTACTGGAACTACGATATTGTTTCAAGCGAAATCTCTATCATGTCATCAAGCTCAGTAGTTGAGATGGACGGCATTTACTACTGGATGGGTGTTGACCGATTCTATGTATATAATGGCTACGTAACAGTATTACCAAATGATAAAAACGTTAACTACTTGTTTAATAATTTAAACTATACTCAACGTCAAAAAGTCTGGGCAACTAAAGTGCCAAGATACAATGAGATTTGGTTCTTCTACCCTCGCGGCAATTCAGAAGAATGTAATGACGCAATTATTTATAATGTAAAAGACAAACTTTGGTATGACGCTGGACTAGGTGAAGGTGCGCAGCGATCAAGTGGATTTACCACAGAAGTATTTCCAACACCTATTTGGGGTGACTGGAACTACAATGTGATGTTCAGTCAATCATTCCAAGTGATTGCCACTCCTGCAGGACAATCTGCTCCAACTAATAAACAAATGTACTTTAGTGGCAATGTCACTACACAATTCGCCCCTGGAAGCTACCTTGCTTTCTCAACAGACCCTGCGGATCCTAAGTATCAAATTGCCACTTCGGTGTTTGTATTTAACTCAACCATTGGCGGAGCTGGTGCTACTAAAGTAACACTAACACAAGCACTCACAGGCACGCCAGCAGTTGGTACCTATGTTTATGGAGTCTCCGGCGGCTATGGTATTTGGCAACATGAAACAGGTTTAAACAAAGTATCTACTAAGGCCGAAGAAGCCGTGTATTCAAGCTTCACCACCTGCGACTTATCTTGGGTTGGCGGAACACCATCGGCAGACTCTTCACCAGCGATTAACAGACGATTCCATTTGCGCAGAGTTGAACCAGACTTTGTTCTTGGTGGATCTTTGCAATTGACTCTCCAAGGTCGTAAATTTGCTCAGAGCCCTACTGTTACAAACGGCCCGTATATTATTGACGAGAATACAGAAAAAGTTGACCTACGTGTTGAGTATCGTCAAATGAATTTAAAGTTTGAATCAAATAGTATCGATGGCAATTACGAAATGGGTCGTATCCTACTCACTGCTGAGTTGGGAGATCAAAGACCTTAATGCAAATCAACTTTCCATATCAGCCTCAACATACCGATTGGCAAACGTTCAATGGTAATTTGATTATGCATTTTGGCCAAACGCCTATTCCTATTTCGTCAGAAGAAGAGTGGCACATCACCGCCAATAACATTATTCAAACACCTGCGCTTTCAAAATTCGGAATTGCCGGGCCTGAAGGGTTTGATAATTGGCAAGATTGGGCAGGACAATTCATCATTTCAATTAATGGACAATCACGTTATTAGGGCGTATACTAGCACTTTTATGCATTAGTATACTTAGATGATAACCTACCAAAGAGAGACGTACCAGGTATTATTGGATGAAGCTTTAGATCTTTTTAGGACGCATTCTGAAGAGTCATCCGAGCGATTAGATCTCATTCCGCTTGAAGTAAACCATCAAGGTTATTTGAGATTAGAAGCTGCTAATAAGTTATTTGTATTCACAATTCGGGACGGTTCTAAATTAATAGGCTATTCCAAATGGATTGTCTCAAATCCGTTGCATTATAAAAACAGCTTAACAGTGTCATCTACAACAATTTACGTATTGCCAGAATACCGAAAAGGCTTGCTGGGATATAAATTTATTAAGTGGGCCATCGCCCAACTTAAAAAGCGCAAAATTAAAAGAATTCTAATTGGCATTAAGCCACACCATGATTTTGGTAAACTATTAGAACGACTTGGCGCTACACATTTTGAAAAAGTATACTCAATAGTATTGGAATAGATATGTCAGATTTTGTACCAGGAGTCGATGATGTAGTAGGATACGCCCTTGGCGATGTTATCCCCGGAGGCAATGTATTATATAACGCTTTGGGTTCTGATTTCGCCCCAGGGATTAACGAATCTACCGGCGGCGCCAACATGTTGGGTAATAACTTTGCCCCTGGGATTAACGAATCTACCGGCGGCGCTAACATGTTGGGTAATGGCAGCACTTGGGGATCTAATTTACTTAAAAATTTATCAGGTTCTGCATTGTCTGCAGCTCAAAAAGCCTTAAGTGGTCAGCCCACTGGCACAGGCACCGGCACGGGCACTGACACCAGCACGGGCAATGGTACAGGCTCACAGTATGCATCTTTACCTAATATCACAGGCGATGTTCTTCAAGGATCTAGCACTCCGCTATTTAATTTCAATCCATCTTTTGGCAATACTCCAATGTCAAATACAACTCAAGCTGCTCCTTCTTTTGCAGAAGGTGGTGAAGTTCCAGGGCATGAGCCACAATTTTATAGTGAAGGCGGTTTAGGTAATCGGTACGTTCAAGGCGATGGAGATGGCACATCGGATAGTGTTCCAGCTATGTTAGCCTCGGGTGAGTTTGTTATTCCTGCAGATGTGGTTTCATCTTTGGGTAATGGTAGCAGCGATAGCGGCGCTTCAATATTAGACCAATTCTTAGCAGCTATTCGCGAACACAAACAAGATCATGCACCAGATGAACTTCCCCCAGATAGCGAAGGACCTTTAGCATATTTAGAAAAAGCAAAAAATAAGGTGGATGCATAATGTCTGGTCTCAATAGTTTAGTTTCAGATTCAACAACCAAGACCACGACGCTACCATCTTGGTATTCAACAGCTCAACAAGATGCTGTTAATAGCGCAACTTCCGGTGTTAATGCGATGCCATCAATTGGAAACACCGTGGCAGGAACAGCAATTAACACATTGTCTGGCCCCAATAACCCTTTTACTCAAGGGCAAAGTACATTAAATACAATCGCAACAGGAGCTGCAAATCCTTGGCTAACTGATGCTTCTGGGAATGTTACTCCAAACACTAATACCGCAATGGGTGGATTGTTTGCTGCTCAAGATCAACAGTTACATACTTTATTACCTCAATATGAAGCGCCAGCAACGGCCGGAGCAATTTCTAGTGGTAACTTTGGATCACTTCGAGGTCAAACTGCTGCGGATACTGCTGTAACAAATGCACAAGCTAATTTAACGACACAGCAAATGCAAGAAGCTTTATCTAACCAACAAACAGGTGTGAACGCATCAACCGGATTAGGTAATGTAGGAGCTCAAGGAGTAACTGCAGAATCCACATTAGGATCTTTACAACAAGCGGATCCAACTAAACAAGCTGCCGCGTTATCAACTATTTTAGGTAATATTAAAGCTCCAGAAACAGTGTCAGAACAAGGTCAGTTATCTCCATTATCTCAACTCACTGCTATTTCTAAAGCTTTAGGTATGACCCCTGCAGGTGTTTTATCAAGTGTTGGAAATACTGCTAGTAGTATTTTAGGCCAATTATTTGGCTCTAGTGACTCATCTATTCCTGATACGGGTATTCCAGAAAGCACAACTCCAACAGTAGATAACTCAGATACATCAAATAATAATTACGGAACCGTTGATACAAATATCCCGGATTATACTGGTGCAGTATATCCGGACTATTCTACCACACCTTAAGGAAAAATAAATGGCAAGTGGATTAGATACTCTAACAAGTAATATTTTACCCGGGGAATCCGGTGGATTACCTACGGATGAGCTCTCGACTGAATCGACTCCATCTGATGGAGGATTGACCTCTGTTAAAGCACCTAGTGTAAAAGGTGGATTTGGATTTGGTAGTCCAGTTTTGGATGCAACTAATTCTGCTGAAGTTCTTAAAAATATGCAAAAATTTATTGATGAGCGTTCAAGCCCATATCATAAATTTATTAGCAATTTAGATGATGCTCGCGCAGCTGCTGTGGCCAATGTTCATGGCGAAGGAACAACTGCCGTAAATGCTAGAGAAAAGCAAAAAGAAGAAGAAGCAAAAACCATTTTTGATATGCAAAATCAAATGGCTGCACTTAAAGCAGCTCAAGCAACACAAGCTAGACAACGAGAACAGCTTCTAAGTGATTACGCTGCGGCACACCCACAAGCTGGATCCAATGTTGTAATTCCTGGATCGTCTTCGTCTCCTAATGGTATGCCTGAATCCATGTGGGAAGATTATAAACAAGCATTAAATAATAACGATTTAGCGGGTGCCGCCAAAATTAAATCGGACTGGAATAAATACACAGCTCAAGAAGGCTTTAAGGCTCGCACAGGATTTGAAAATAGCGGTCCAGGCAGAACACAGCAAACTTACACAGTTAAAACTGCTGAAGGTGTTCGTCAAGTTGATTTGGATCCTGTCCAGTGGTCAAATGTTCAAGCTACTCGTCAATTGCCTGACGGTACTCCGGTGCTTGCTGCAGGCCCTACAGCAGCGGCTCCAAAAGCTGCAGCTCCTGTAGGACCTCAAGGAATAGGATTATCCCCATCTGATATCAGAAAAGTTGAATCTGGTAATAAACCATTTGCGGTAGGTCCTAATGTACCAGGTCAAGGTTCAGCTAAAAGTTCAATGCAAGTAATGGATGCCACAAGTACAAATCCGGGTTTTGGCGTTAAGCCTGCTCAATTGACTGGGGACAAGGTACATGATGAAGCCGAACTTACTCGCGTGGGTACCGACTACTTCAATGCCTTAAAGACTAAATATGGCAATGACACTCTAGCTGCTGCAGCATATAATATGGGTCCAGGATCTACGGACGCATGGATTGCCGCTGGTGCGGATTATAAAAAATTACCACAAGAAACTAAAGATTACATTGCTAAAGTGCATTTAGCTAATGCCACTTCTGGATTAGCTAAACCGGCAACGGCAGCTCCAGCAACGGCAGCTCCAGCAACGGCAGCTCCAGCAACGGCAGCTCCAGCAACAACAACGGCCGGGGATAATGAAAAGCGTGCTCAAGCATATTGGGATACGCACCCACCACAAAATAAAGTTCAGTTTGATAAACAAAAGTCTGATATTGAAGAAGCTCGAAAAGCTGATGTTTCTTTAGCATCAGAAAAAGAAAAAGAACGCACAAAAGCTAAATTACAAGGAACTATTACTGAAAATCAAGCTTCAGGCAAAGCTGCCGCTAAAATGCAAGATTTAGCTGCCCATGCCGATGACGTCATTGGGGCTGCATCTCGAGTAGCCGAACATGCCAAAGTTCATCCTGAAGAATTTGCTTGGACTCAACAACCGGGACTTAAAGGTGCAGGTCTTTCTATGATTGGAGCTATAAGCCCTACAGTAGAACATGGTGTTGAAAATGTGTTACAAACCGTGAATCCTAACAAAGATGAACAAGGTCTAACTAAAGCTGATCGCCGTAACCAAACAAATACGGACGCCGGTAAATTAGGTTTTGCTGCAGCTTCTGAACTGTTTGCTGGATCTGGTGCCAGATTGGGTGTTGGTCTTGAGCAGATGGTTGCTAAATCTAAAGGCGTTGGTACAGAACATTCAGCGTCCACTAATGTGATGAATGCATCATTAATTAAAATGGCAGCTCAAAAAGCTAAAGATTTGGCTCCAGCTTGGACTGAATATAAAAACTCTAAACCTGCCGGTGAGGCGGATTATTATACGTTTTTACAAACAGACCCCAAGGCTAAATTTATTGAAACTAAATGGGATCCCGCATTTAAACAATGGGTTGACACCGCTAAGAAAGAAGCTCCTGATTATTATAAACAATTAGTTAGTGGGTCTTCTAAACCAGATATCAAATCGTTTTATAAAAAGAAATAGGATTTAACATCCATGGGTGAATTTGACATTCAAGCTGCAAGAAATGCTGGGCTTTCTGATGAGGAAATCGCAGGAGAGTTAGCTAAGCATCATAATTACGATTTAAGTGCTGCGATAAATGCGGGGCATTCTTATACAGATGTAGCTAACGAATTAGCTTCTCAACCCATGCAACATCCAAGGGGGGAGTATGAGGGTGATCCTGTTGAGGCCGCCGTCATTGGCGGAGCTCTAGGAGCAACTGGATCCACTGCTAAGGGTACCGTAAAAACTGGATATGATATTATCCACCGTTTGGTTAATGGTCCTAAAAAAGTTGAAACTCCAGTTGTTGAACCTTCACCTGCAGAGGCTGCTCCTGTAGTTGAAGATCCTGCAGTTCAACCTATTGATATTCCCGCAGAACCTACAGCTGCCGAATTGGCCGGAAAAGAAAAGTGGAATGCCAAGTTGACAGGCGCTTCTGTGCCCGGATCTCAAATGGATGCGGCATCTTTAGCTAAAAATAGAGATTTAATGAAAGCCGCCCACGAAATGGGAGGCTCTTTATCTAATGAAGGTATTTTATTAGGGCCTAAAGATACTCACGCAAATAGAGTTGCTGAAGATGCTCTTAAACGAGCCAGGCAAGCTCGTGTTGAATCGGCTCTTAAAGATGCGCATTTAGCTGAAGAAGCTCGTATGTCAGCTAAATTAAAAGCAGAACAAGCAGCTCGAGCAGCTCAAGCAGCTCAAGAAGCTTCTATTCCAGGGCGAGCCAAAGCCGTTTTAACAGGAGCTCAAAAAGTTGCTAAACCTGTTACCAATGTAATTTCAAAAATTGGATCCATCCCACTGCTTGGCCCAACCTTGGCTACTGCGGGTACTTTAGGTGAAGCTCAAGATGCATACAATCGAGCCCAACATGGAGATTATGGTAGATCTTTAATCAGTGGATTAGGGGCCATTGGATCTGCAGCTTCTGCTTTAGCACCCACACCGGCTACTAAGGGTATTGGCGGTGCGGCATCAATTGCCGCTCCAGCAATTAATGCTTTGATTGATAAATACTATGGTCGTGAAGGATATGCTGACGGCGGCCCTGTATTATCATATCCAATGGGTGGCGGACTGAATTACACAATGCCGGGGTTTGCTGAAGGTGGTGGCCTCGCGCAACCAAAAAAGTTTGCAGATGGTAAATCAACAGGATCTCCATCCACATTAGATAGAATAAACTCTTTAGCTAAAAAATATCTGCCACAAGATTTAATAATCACCGGAAATGAATATCACAATTGGTTGGATTCCGTGGCAACTCCTAAAAAATCCAGAATTTCTTCCTATGGTAAGCTCCTTCCAGAGTATTCTCCCGAAATTCCGTATCCTATGTCGAAATATGGAACCAATTTGACTTCTATGCCTGGAAATTATCTACCTATCTATGGTAGTAAAGTTTCTGTGGGTAATCCATTAAATTTTTATAGCCATGATCCAGTGGCGGGAGACACAGATTCTTCGGGAAATATTACTATAAGTAGACCTGTAACTTCTAAAACTGGAGATCCAATTGGAACTTTAATTCATGAAGCTCAACATGGAAGAGATATTTTATCTAAATATAAGGCTGATGATTATAGCAAACTTGTTAATAAAGATCAGTTACAAAAACAAGATGATTTAATTTCTAGCTCAGTTAGTTCTAAACTTAATGAGTTAGCTGCAGATACTAGGTACTCAGATCCATATTTATTAAAAGCTTTCACAGGACAATCAGAATCTCCGGAAGTTATTGCTCAACTTAAAGAGTATGAGGCTAGACTTCCCGCCGGTATGACTATGTTCCAAAGCCCTTTAGGTAAGGATTTATTTAAAGACAACGCATCTAAGACTTGGTATTTAACTCATACTACGGATAGTATGAGCTCCCCAAATTTTCAAGAATAACTACTTCCGGTAACGATCTCCCACCCAGCCCTCTGCGGCAAGTGGGAAGTCCGGAGCCCAACTCGGTGGTGTGGTCATGATATTGATCACATCATCAAGTGCAACATCCCTTCTCTCTTCATCCACCAATAACAACACCTCATCGTGAATACTATTGACGATGGTGTATCCCGCTTTATCTAGGCTCATCATAGAGAACGCCAAGAAGTCTCGAGCCGTCCCTTGTGTAGCACTCTGGAATATCGAGCTCCCAATCAATGGGTTGCGACTCCACTTGCGTGTGTAGGTGTTTACACTCATCACCGTCACAGCAAGCTTCTCTTGACCCCAAGGTGTCACCACCTCTTTGAGTTCTGGCGACTGCCAACAAATCAATCGACCACTAGGTAAGCGCATCCATAGGGCGCGATTGTCTGCCTTGATAATCAGCTTAGAGCCGGCATTAAATGGCGACCCTGGGTTTTGCACTGCATCAATTGCGGCGGCCTCGCACAGACTCCACAAAGCTTTGACCTTTGGATATGCGGCGCGGTAGTTATCAACCGCCTCTTGAGACTGCGCAAGAGACAATGTGACACCCATGCCTTTTGCGTAATCCACAAGTCCCTTGGATCCTTGGCCAAACATACATCCCAAAACTGCGGATTTCGCAATTTGCCGCTGATCTTTTGTCACCTCATCGTATGGGACATTAAAAAGTGCGCCCGACGCAAACATCTTGTATTCATCCAAGCCCTTTCTAAACATCTCTACTTTGTCGTTTTGGTTCGCCAGATACACACCCACTCGATTTTCGATCGAAGAAAAATCGACGTCAACGAAGGTCTGTGCATCAGGAGCTTTGATAGCACTTCTAACCAATGACGACAGTTCTCGCATGGTGCCAACTCCTTGGCCAAAGACTCTTGGGATCGCGTCCTCAATCTCGCTATCGCTAAGTGTAGGACGCGCGATATTTTGTAAATTGAGTCCACCGCGACTAGCCCAACGGCCAGTACTCGCCCCATGATAGACCAGCGTATTTCTAATTCTTCCATTTCGTTGTATCTCCAAAATTTTAGCGTATTTAGCTACGCTAGTTTGACTACCTTCTTGACGCAATTGTAAAGCTCGCTTTACTTTTTCGTTCAAGTTGGGCTCTTTTAATTTCTCTGTCACAGTTTCAGCTGTCAAGTTTTCTAACTTGGCACCATGATCGTTTAACCAATTTAATAATTTCTGTCTTTCAGACGGTTTGCATCCGGTAAATTGCAATAATTCGTCATCAAGAGCCTTTTGTGCATTTTTTACGGCGGTCACCGCATTTTCGACCTCCACAATCGACACAGGAACGCCGATCGTGTTGATCCTGTTAGTAAGGGTCCAGATCTGTTGCTCAATCGGATCTAGGTCCCTTAGCGTGCGTCCTATGGCCATCTCGGTCTTTACGTCGGTTTTACAGTACTCAAATAGCTGTTTTAAGAGCTCCGGATCATAATTAAACGCACCTTTGTGCGGTTTGCACAGTTTTTGGATGAGTTGCTTACCAATTGGATCTTTTTGATAGTCAGAATTCATCGCAGCACCTGCCTCTTCCAAACTTTGTGGAATATTATTGGCGGCAGCGATACCCATGGTGTCGATACATTGTTCTAGTTTAAGTGGTGGCCAACCATATTTTGGAACGCAGACGCAATTCCAGATGGCATACTCAAACATGGCATTCCATGCTTGGATTTTACCACCTTCGCGAACATGATCTAGCAATATGGCGAGGTGTTGGTTTTTGTGTTGGGGGTCTACTACTTGGACATCCTCTGGCGTTGTACCAAAGGCAATACAAATTACTTGAGTTGAAAAGTCATTGGCATATACATCAAGGCCACGATCTTTTAGGTCGATAATACTACGTGTTTCAAAGTCGATTGAATAAATCATTTAATGCTCCTAAGGCTAAGGGACGTATCCCTGTTGGTGGAGCGGAATATCAGAATCGAACTGATGACAGAAGTTTGGAAAACTCCGGTTTTGCCATTAAACTAATCCCGCTTGGGTGGACTACTCGCTGCATCTAGGGGTGCAATCCATTTAGAGCCTATGCACCAGCGCTCACCTTTTCTAGCATCCGCTTTCGTCCGTAAAACTATTCTGTTACCATAAATATAGGTGTTCCATCACCTAAGTAAGATCCTAACATGTTATATTCAAACCAGTCAACAGCTTCTTCATTAGTCATTCCCTGATCTTCCATTAGGGATTGCAAAACTAAATGCGTGTCGTAGATTACTTTACTGCCATCATAAGTCATACCTACTATACATTTGTCGTAATATTCACGAGGCTCCATAAGTAAAGCCTCTGGATCTAAACTATCAAGACTCATAATCTTTCTCCGCGTTTGAGTAGATGGCGTCTAGATCATACCCCACGTTTCCATTTTGACCAACTATTTCCTGTCTTTTTTCGTCGGCCTCTGACCAAAGTTCCACAGGTTGATCGGTGGCAGGTTGAGGCTGTACCACTTTATTTTTACGGAAGATTCTGTCGAAGTTGTCTCCGTACTCTTTGCTATTGGTTCTGGATTGTATTGCATCTCCGGTAATGTCATTTTTTGCTACCATGTTAATCTCCTAAAGTTAAAAAAAGGAGCACCGGATCACCGATGCCCCTCTCCCTTCACCACCACGTGAAAACTACTTAGCTACCGCCTTACGTTTTGGGGTGGCTACTCCTTCAATCGGTACCTCAACTACATTATCTTTCAAAGACTCCAGTTTAATAATTAAATCTTTAGCTAGTGTATATACTGCCACTTGCTGAGGCGTATATAAATTAATGTGGACTTCTAAATTTTCAATAGCTAATTTAATTTCATTTTGAAGTGCTTGAATCTTATTATTGATCATCGGATTCTCCGTAAGTTTTTAAAACCCAATTAGCAAAAGCGAGAAGTTCTGCCACATTTGCACTAGATTTCATAGTATTTGCTAATTGGGAAATTACTTGAATATTATCTTTTGTATATCCTTTAGAACTATCTATCCTATCAAGAGAAGGTGAATTTCTATATGCTCCCGATTTTCCGGAATTCATATTAAGTTGAATTCCTAATATGGGGCACACATTTGGGATTTTAATATCTTCTAAATCAATATCGAATTCTCTCCCAGATTTAATACATCTTTGTTTTGCTCTTTGATGCATTTTATATTCTGGTGTCATAGACTTTACTCTATCACTATTACAAGATTTACAAAGGGTCATTGCACTTGATTTTTCAAAAATTAAATGGCACTTTGTGCATTCTCTATGAGTTTTGGATATTAAAAACCCTTCTCTATTTTTAGTTAGATTTTCCATATTATCTAATTGGACACGCTCCACCAGCACACTCATCATCATTACTTAAATCTAAAGCTTGTTCAATTTTAGTAATCAATGATGTATTCGCAATAAGCTCATCATATACTTCTTTTGTAATTTCTTCAATAGGTGCTTGATGAAATCCATGGTCTGAATGAAGTAGGAAGCTCAAAGATTTATGCCCATTTTTGTAATTCTTTTTCAAATACTCTCGAATTTCTGGTAACTCTTCTTTTCGGTAGTATACGGTACAAGATACTGAATTATCAGACCAATCTTCTTGAAGTCGTTTAACTTCTTTTAGTTGATCAATGGCAGACATTTCAGCCGCCAACTTAGTGCCCTCAGGATAACTAAAAGGAAACTCCACTACCATAGTTGAATGATCTTCGGTACCATCAAAATTGCGTTGTGGTTCTACTTTATATCCATGTAACTTGCATGTTTCAATCAATGGATGTCCTGTTGCAATTCGAACACGGCGAATCATATATTGAGCATATGCAGGGTGGACGCCAGAGGTCACTCCTGGAAGCAATGATAATGTACCACTTGGCTTACAAGTTGTTAATTTTACAGAAGGATTGAATCCATGTATTTCACTATAAGATTTATCAAACTCTCGTAATTTAACATAGGCATCTGCTAACCAACTTCTTTGCTCTTCACTTGCTTGTAATACGCCTGTCACTCCCAAACCCATACGTTGTTGTTTATGCACAATGGCTTCGGTTTCTTTGTTATGACATGGTAAATTTAAAGAGTGTTTGTTTACACGATATAGTAAATTGGCCATATCATCAAATTCTTCTTTATTTTGAATATTAGGCAAATAGATTTCAGCTAAACAGCATGTTTCATATGGAGCTAAAGACTGTTCGGCGCAAGGATTATATGCCTGTACCAAAGGATCTGGGTATTCTGTTTCTCCAAGGCGTCCTACTTTACGAGACAACCTTAAATTGATAAGGCCGTAAGGTTCGCCTTTGCCTTCATACCCATCCCAAAAGTATTCATGCAAATCTGAAATGTCGTTACAAATGACACTGTTGTTTGACATTGCTCTCCAACTTGGAATATTGCCCATATCCCAACGTTTGGCTAATAGGTATTCTACATCATCTGGATCACCAATTGCGATTTGAGCAGACCGGCGAACATTGCCCGCAACCACTACTGAACCAATGATATTCATAATATCTAACGCATCAATAGGGCGAATTTTCTTACCTAAGCGTTTAGATAAAATGGCGCTGATTTGATCAATGCCTCGAACCAAATCTTCTGGGCCACTAGCAACCCCGCCAAAGCCTTTAATAAGCGCACCTTTAGATCGGATTAATTGTGTGCTATAGGTGAATGTATTTGCCTCTTCTGATAAAAAAGCGGCTTTTAACGTTTTACCCAATAGCTTAACCCAACCTTCACGAGTATCTGGCACAATGAAATCTGCATCAGCATGGTCTACTCGAGTTGGTGCGATAAAGTTTGCATTAACCGGCGGTAATTTATCAACATTCTTTTTCTCAATGTTATATCCAACACCAGAACCTAACATCAACATGTCAAAAGCCCAAGTAAACGGGCGCACTGGGTGATCTACAACTGTTGCAGCACAATTTTGTAATGATGCTAATCCTAATTTATTAACTGTATCTGTGCCTAGTTGCCATAAAAAACGGCCAGCAACAGTACCTTTTAATTCAAGCATATAGTTACGAAGTCGGTTAGCTTCTTCTTCTGTAAATCCACAATTTAATTGAGTTTCACAAGCTTTAATAATTCGATCTACTGTTTGATCGAACTCTTCTGTGTTGCTATCTGGATTTGATTCTTCTAATCTACGAGCATACGTTCTTTTATATACTAAATATCCAATGGTGGACCATGGGGTGTTAGCCATTTTTATTATCCTTGTTTAATAGTTCATCTGCAATTAATTTAGAATGCAATTCAGCATCCTGTTCAATCACTATATAATTCCAATTACTTGGTGGTGTGAATTTATCATTGGTATCTTCATACCGGCCTTCGCGAATTGTATCAACCCAAACAATATACTGAGGTAAGAAGATTGCCCTAAGTAGTGGTGTTGGGCATACAAAATCGCATACTACAAAATCTACATTTGAGTCTTTAGCTAACTTGTTCATGCGGTGAGCTTGGCGCATACGACCTGAATCTGAGAAGTCCCAATCATCATTGTCTTTGCGCACTTGATCTGCATTAAACCACTTAACTGTCTTACCCGCTTCTAATAACTCGTTTACTAAGGCTTTCGCAAGGGTTGTTTTACCTGCCCCCGGCAATCCCATAATGAGTACTTTTTCCATATTTTAGGGACAAAAAGGCCGCTTATTAGGCGGCCTCTTCCAGTTAGTTAAATTGCGAAGTCTTGAGCTGCTGATGTACCACCGCCTAAGCGTTCACCGTCTGCAACCTTCATTACGTTATTTAACCCACAAGCAATACCTTTCGATCCACTTGCGTTATATGGGTAGAATGTTACTGAAACACGACCATAGCATCCAGAGTAAACTTCATTTGGATCTAAGATCTCGTTCATGTCAGCATCGACAACACCCGGCTTTTGAACTGAGTTGGCATTAATGAAGTATGAGTTAGCATATGCCGCGTCGTCTTTCTCTTCATCGCCATCACGCAAACCACCTTTAAGACCCTTAGGTACCGCGCCACCAAAGAATGCCGCGTTAGATGTTTTAGCTTCCTCGAAAGCTTTGTTGAATTTATCAATGGTAGCAGTATCGCTTTTAGGGATAATGATAGACACTGAATACTTTGGAGTACCGCCTTCAATAGCCGCTTGTGGTTGAAACAAGTGAGCGAATGATAGACGAACTTTACCTGAAACTACTTTCACTTTATTTGATGGTGTTGCCATTTGTATTTCCTTTTTAACGTTAGATCAAGGTCTTTAATGGGCGCCTAGATCGTCTAGCCCTTCCTACAAAAACATTATGCATCATGCAATAGCCGTAAGTCAAACAATGCTTGCTTCATTGCTAGTGCTTCTGCAAACTTTACTACATGTTGAGATTTTGTCAATATCTTTGGTTCCATCTCAACTAATAGCATCATATCATACAAAGACTCTCGCACAATATTTAAATTCTCACGCATCTCAGGTTTTTGAAATGCTTCGAAGTCAGTTCTGTAATCTTCTATCATTTCATCTGGAATGTCAAACTTAAATTCCAAAAACTCAAAGATCATTGAAAATCGTCTTTCGCTGTGTTGGTATTGGCTTTAACCAATTTAGGTTGGCCTTCAGGTCTTTGGATGAGATCACCGAGCCAAGTTACGATTTGTCCTTTGCCTGCCAGCTTTTCAAGTGACGCAATAGACTTCATCTTTGGCTTCTCCCAGATCTCGTTTTTAGGGATGCCTTTTGAGATCAGTACCTCGGAGGCAAGCATCACATCAATCACCTTACGATGTGTCACTGAGGTTGCCAATTTGTAGCCCCTTGGTGCAGTACCAGTTTCAACAGCCTTGTTTAATGCAAATTCTTCTACATCACCCACCCAGCTACGCAAGTCCTGTGCTTTATCAAGTACTTCGGCCATCTCTACGTCTGAAAGAAGAGGAGGATCCCTAAATTCCAATTTAGCTAAAGCTGTGTTAAATTCAGCTCTTTCTCGACAAATAGATTTGGCTCTGCACCAACCGCAATGGTCACCTGCTACAAATTGCCCTGTTCCAAGCCAAGCCATTTTGGCTTTCTTAGCAACAAAGTTTTTACCCCAATCGACTAATTTGTCGATGGTAGTGCTTTCAGACGAAATCGAATTCAATCTCGGCTGAACTATAGTCCAAGTGATATTTTTGATACTTGGAAATTGTTCTTTAAATTTTTCATATGCCCCAAGTGCATATAATTTAAGCTGAGAATTTGATTCAGCAAATACCGGAACTCCTCGACCTGCCTTCAAATCTAAAACCCTAATTGAAGTAGGACTAATGATAACGCAATCAGCGCTACCGAACGCTTCCACCACATACTCAGTCAAATCTAATTTTTGTTCAATAAATACTTGGTCTTCTGATCCGATCTGTGATCTAACATACACCACGTAGCTATCTGCGGCCTCTTCTAACTCTTCAGAATATAAAGAATTGGACTTGCATGTCTCCATTTCTGCATTAAATTCATCTTCGGAGATTTGACCTAATTGAAAGCGTAGTTTGACTTCTGACATAGAATGGCATAAAGTCCCTTCTCCAGAAAAGTCAAATGCTGTTGAGTTACGTTTTGGTTCTGGTAGGGTAGATTCTAGTCTGGATGATGGGGTGCATACCAACCAACGATGAGATGAACTTGGACTTAATAAAGCATGTGCGGCCATGGAATATTCCTTGAGAGGAGTTAGATTAATCTGAATATACCACAGAATAAAAAAGGAGACAAGTGTCTCCTTTAGTTTGAAGCAAAATAATTATTTACTTGGCGTCATTGAGGGATTTGATCAATTCTTGCACTTCTTTATTGAAATCTATGGTAACTTTTGCAGTTACGTCAACCTTCTGATCTTTAGATGTATCTTTGAACTCTTCAAATCGCTTCGTCATGATCTCAAATAATCGAGTGTTGTACGTACGATTTTCTAAGTTGGCCAATCCTTCACGCTCCCACCAACACTGACTGGCAGTTGTGGCCATAGAGAAAGCTTCTTCAGCATCCGCGTCTTCTTTGCGAAGGCGTTGTGCTGTTGTCGCTGAGATACCAATTGCATGGTACATTTGTTTAAGCGTACCCCCACTGTTGCCGATCTCCATAATGAGATCAAACCATGTGGGGTTCCACTTAATTTTTTTGGGATTTGATTTAGTTGTCATACTATTACTAATGCAAATTATCCTTCAACTTCGCCCTGATTTTTTGTCTCATCAAAGATTTTCTTGCGAGCGTGCATGTCACGAAGTGCGTCATTAATGACCAGCCTTGTAATAGCGCCGGCCATCTCTTGACGTTTCTTTTCCAACTTCTCTTCAGTTAACTGCTTCGCTTGCTCAATGGTTTCTTTGGTACCAATGCCAGCGATGAGTGATTTAACTAAGTCACTCATTACTAAGCCTCTGGCTCTTCAGCTGGTTGTGCAGCTTGTAGCGCTTCTACTTGTGGGCCGCCTTGAGCTTGGATGTTATTAATCAAAGCCGCTGATTGTACAAATGGTGCTTGACCTAGTACGTTTAAGATTGCATTTACTTCGTTCACCGTGAAAGTGAAGTTAATTTTTGATTCGCCGATATCAGCCATGTTGTTGCTCCTGTAGTTTATAAAGTCTATTTAATTCCGCGTTTGCGTAAAACAAAATCTTTTTGATATCTCGTATCTCAGGGCTATGTGCTACTTCGCCATATCGATAACAAGCTCTAAAGATTTCACCAATCTGTGCGTTCATATTTTTAGCACCGATTAAGTCTTGTAACTCAGTAGATCCCTTAGGCAATTCATAATAGCTTGCTGTTGATCCATCTGATTGTTCTTTTGGCACCCAACCTAATGGTCGGTTCCTAGCCATCATATCCCACTCTGCTGGTGTAATATCATCTAAACTCATAGCCCTAACTCCTTCTTAATAATCTCTAAGCCCCTAGCGAAATGATATCGCCAATATTTCTCGGTGACAGACACATCACTAAATGTCAAGCCATCAAGATAAGCTTCTAGTATAAACTGTTGTTTAGGTTCAAGTCTAGCAATAATTTTTCTAATGTCCGCTATGTCTTCAGGATCCCAAGGATTCCAGCCCTCAATCATGATGATAGATAGGCTTGCATCCTTGGAGTCATCGCGCTCCATAGTATCCAACTCTTCATCACTGAGCCTTGGACTTACAGCAAATACTTCGTGTTCTAATATGGGTGTTTTTGTCATGGTGCCTATACTAATGCACAAAATCTACCTAAACCTTCAAATAATCTAAAATTAAATTTTGTAAATCGATTTTACCGGTTAGAATCTTAACTACATGCTCATCTACGGTATCCTGAGCAATCAAATGGTGAATTATTACTGGAACATTTTGCCCTTGTCTTGCAATCCGAGCATTCCCTTGGAGATACAATGAGGAACTAAAAAACAAATCAAACCAAACAACATGCGCCATTTTAGCAATATTGTTTTGTAAATTTAAACCCTCTCCGATACTGGCAGGATGTCCTATCAACATTTTAATTTTTCCAGCTTTCCAATCCGCAATTGATTTCTCAGTAACTAATTGCGCATCTGGAAATGCTTCTTGTATACGCGTTACTGAATGTTTAAAATTATAAAACAACAATACTGGCTCATCATTGGATTCCAATAATTCGGTCAACAAGTCAATCTTATCACTGTGAACGGGGACAATCTCTCTATTTTCATCATAAACTGCCCCGCTAGTCACCTGCAATAGCTTTGTAATTGCAGCGGCAGCGTTTACAGCCGTTATTTGTTGTCCCCCTAGCTCAGATACTAAATCTTTTTTTAAATCGTCGTAGGCACCCTTTATATCGTTCGATAATTTAATTTCGTGATAAATTGGAATTTCTTTTGGTAAAGTCAGATAATCTTTGGCCTGCATAGAAAATGCAATATCACTAATTTTGTTTGTGATTTCTTCCATGGCTTTAGGTTTGGCTTTGTAGGAATAAATCATTCCTGTATGCCTATTTCTTTGATCTGGATCCATGTACTTATCTCTAAATCGTGTAAGTGACGTTTCTAGTCTGGATCCTTTATCAAGAAGCCCAATCTGACTCCATAAATCACTAACTTCGTTGGGTGAGGGTGTCCCTGAAAGTAACATGATATTGTAATCTTTAGCTTTAACTTCTTTCTTTAAAATTTTAAATCTTTGAGTGCTAGGACTTTTTAGTCGCGAGCTTTCATCAAAAATAATCTGATCGAACTGCTTGAATTTATCTAAGCCACTGAGCCAAGCAATGGATTCATAATTGGTAATGTAAATATCTGCTTTTTGATTAAGCGCTTCACGACGTTGCTTTTCCGTTCCAATTACTAAAGAATAGGTTAAATGGTTAAGATGCTCCCAGATCTCTATCTCTTTATGCCAAACATTTCGAGCCACTTGCAAAGGCGCCACAATAAGGGTTTGTTTAGGTTTTTTATTAGCCACAACTGAAAGCGCTATAGTAGTTTTACCTAACCCCATGGATAAATACAACGCACAAGATTTTAAACTGGAAGCTTTTTCAATTATATCAAGTTGATACTGATGTAGTTGTGTCTTGTTTAACATTTAAGTATCCGTTTAAAAATATAGCCTTTGTGAGTTTTTTGTTTTCCATTTACACAAGCATAAACACATTGAGGATTAAACCCAAGATTTATCATTTGATTTTTGCCTGCCAATTCAAATATTTCTAAAGTTTCAGGCAAAAAATATTGAATAGTTCCCTTAAAGTTGCTAGATTTTTCTCCTAAATGTGCTTGAGATATTTTAACTCGTGTTTCTTCACTATGAGTTCTGCCAGTGTTTATAATTCTTAATTTCTCTTTAGTTTCCTCACTGTGATTTTTACCAGTGTTTATAATTCTTAATTTCTCTTTAGTTTCCTCACTTAATTTTTTCCCTTTTTGTGGACTAATATTACCCGTAAGAGTTTTAGAAATTTTTCTTTTAGTTTCTTCTGATACTGTAGTTCCCTTTCTATTTCCGGGTTTTCCTTTTTTAGCATTAGCCATTTTAATTTTAGATTCCTCACTATGTTTTAGTCCACTAATACCTTCCCCTCCAATGGTTAAATTGCATAAATTATCTAACCAATTAATACAGTTCATCTCTTGTTTAAAAGTTTCTTGTTCTGAATCAAACTTAACTAAAATCTCAATAGAGTATCCAGCTTTATTGACAATATTGTGCCAATGATTATTTCTATTTAATTTTGAATATGCTCGGTTGCCTTTACCTTTACCGATATAAAAGATTTGATCTGTGTCATTGCGCGTATGCGCATAGATATAAAACATATGATACTCCACATTAGTTAAGATAGTAGATAGGTGAGTCCTTGAATGTGGCAAGGACAGCGTTCTCGAGGCGTTGTCCCTATCTACATATACTAATGCAAACTTTATTCAGTAAGCTCCCTAATAAGATCATCTACTTCTTCTTTAGACCTTATTACCACGACCGGAAATCCGAGCTGCTCGAATTGTTGAAACATTATCTTCTGCCTCGGACTCACTTTTCCCTTTGCCGTTTTTAACTCTACCAACTGGATCATGTTTGGGAGCATCACTATCCTGTCGCACACTCCCGTTATCGAACTCACCCATTTCAGACATAGGCCATTCTTCTGTTTTACGCTTTTTACTAGATACTGCTCGATCTCTTTTTCTAGCATGTTCTTTTCTTTCAATTAGGCTGGCCTTGTATACTTGCTCAACAAATGACTGCGTAATGTAGGCTCTAGTTTCACCATAAAGGTCGTCTTCGCCAACGAAATGTCCAAGCTTTTCGACAGCGTGGCAAGCTTCGTGTGCTATAACGCCAATCCATGTGGATTCATCTTCATCATCTTCGTAATCGCCCAAATTAAACACCATGATAATTAGACTACCTAGATGGGTATGAATGACATGTGTTTCCGCTTGGCCGTTTTCAAACGCACGGATATTGACCGCCAGTTTGTTCTCATCAAAGATCTGCTGTAATGCCTCGTCACTAAAACAAAGGTACACAATCTGGGGAAAAAACCCTGTGTCGATTGAATAGTATTTAGGCTTGACTGTTTTCACTACGCGCCTCCATCATGGCATCAGCCAATTCGTAGCTATATTCTGCCAGCTCTTCATAGGTGATATCTCGTACGTTTGGGTTGCTAAGATGGCCATGTAATGACACCATGGCAAATAGATCTACTAATTCAATATCCTCCATTTTTTCTCTCCATTGGTTTGGCTAGTAAGTACTTGTCACCTAAGTATTCAAGTGCGGCTTTACGCTTCTCTGCGTAGACATCTGCTGTGTCTGTCTTCATGCCATAAAGGCATTTAATTATTGCTGAATTTTCAAAAAACATTATATGTCCTCTCTAAGGTGGTGATATAGATCACTTAAGTAAAACCATAATATCACAAGTGGTAGCCAAAGTACAAACGTACACACTACAATAATCATCTTAGTCTTCAGAGATAGTTTCACGGACACGATACCTCCACATTGGTGGGTTGGAGCGGCGACCATATTCACGTCGCATCTCAAAGGCATTGTACCTAAAGAAAACCTCGTACTTTTTCATATGGTTACGGCGGGTCGATGCCATAACACCCTTGTAAAATCGTCGTCTAATTTGTAGCATCATGGTCTTTTTCCTCTGCTAATCGTTTTTCCAATGATGCCAGCATCATTTCACCAAAAGCCCACATACCTTCTCGATATGTTTTTCTAGCCTCTTCCAAGGATTTATTAAAGGAATTTATATAATCTTCATCAGTCATATAGTTTCACTCCAAGGGCTGTTCGGCTTGCTTTCCAGGTTCTTTCTAAGGCATCCCAAACGGCTTTGGTATTTAAGATCTAGATTCATGAACGTACTCCTCAAATGTGTCCCACAACTTGGCGATCTTCATTTCCCACACCAAGATCACTGCTTTGATGTGAGGATTGTCAGCCTGTTCATTGGCTAATCGCAAGTCTTCTAGTATATCAAACATCTTAATGATTTGTTGCTCTAAATCAAATCGGTCGCTCATACGTTAGGGTCTCCAGTAAAGTCTGCTTTGTTTAAGATTGGTTTATCAAGTGCCTCTTTCATGTACGCAAGTACACGATCCATCTCTTCCAAGTTACCGCCAAAAACTTCTGCGGCGCAGTGGCCATATGGATTGCCTTTGCGGTCGAAGTACACCTCGCGTATTTCAAAACTTGGCTCTTCCTCCGGATCTTGATCCATGTTTACAATTCTATAGCTCCACACGTTTTTGCTCCTTCATAAACTTAAGTAGGTCGGTCAATTCGTCTTCTTTGATATTTGCTATTTCAAACATCCCGTTGTGGTGTGTTACTCTGACAAATCCATGGCCAAACACTATCGCCTCTTGCATTGCATCAAATAGGGCTGATTGAATTATTGATACGGTATCATCCATGATTCTTTTCCTTTATAAACTCTGCGTCTATTAGCTTTCCATCGTCATCAAAAGTAAACTTAATATTACTGTACGGCATTTGTTCTGTATGGATAGATGATATAAATCC
>JGI24890J29729_1000186_pt1 | contig 47842 bp, 56 predicted proteins | sample FreactcultureFD7_FD_29729 | JGI IMG/M metagenome (IMG submission 29729)
TAAGTGTTGTCTTACCATGGTCAACGTGACCAATTGTGCCAACGTTCACATGGGGTTTGGTACGTTCAAATTTGCCTTTTGCCATAATGTTATATCCTTAATTAATTACATTCTTCAAAATAATCTACTGGTGCCCATGGCGGGAATCGGACCCGCGACCTCTCCCTTACCAAGGGAGTGCTCTACCACTGAGCCACATGGGCGTGTCCAAATTCTCAATATATCTGGAGCGGGCGACGAGGTTCGAACTCGCGACATTTAGTTTGGAAAACTAATGCTCTACCAGCTGAGCTACACCCGCACACCCATGGATCTAATCTCCACGTCGCCTCAAAAGAGGCTATTACTCATGGTGGAGGGGGAAGGATTCGAACCTTCGTACTCAGAGAGAACGGATTTACAGTCCGTCGCCTTTAACCACTCGGCCACCCCTCCAAACCGAACCCTAAATTATGTTGGTTTTTTTGATTTTTGTCAAACTAATGAGGGACTTATAGATAAGGAATAAATACGAACTAAGATGGTGCCGGATGTCGGAATCGAACTGACGACCTTCGCATTACAAGTGCGCTGCTCTACCAACTGAGCTAATCCGGCGTTATCAGGAGGCGCTACTATACCAATTTATTTAAATTTGAACTAGTTTTTTAGCTCTTAACTAGGGTTAATTTAGGTTTATTGGGTGATTTTTTTGTCTCTTTTGAGCCTATTTCTTGATCTTCTTTCACTTCAAAGAATAATCCTTCACCGTTTTCTTTGGCGTAAATGCCCTCAACAGCCGAAATAGGCAAGTATAAATTTTCAGGCGCCCCATTAAATCTTGCTGTAAAGGTAATTGCTTCATCCCCCATTAGTAAATCTTTAATAGATTCAGGACTTAAATTAAGAAGAATTTTTCCATCTTTGATAAAAGCTCTTGGTGCTAAAGTATTTTGATCCGCCTTTACAAGTAAGTAAGGCGTGAATTGTTCAGCAACACACCATTCATAAATCGCTCTTACAAGATAAGGTTTGGTCGAGGCCGATTTTGCCATTGATACTAAATTATTTTCTCATCGCTTTTTCTGAAGGAGTCATTGCATCAGCATAAAGTGGTCTTGAAAATAATTTCTCTGCATACTTAAGTAATGGTGCTGCTTGATTTGGAAGCTCAATTCCATAATGACCCAAACGCCATAGCAAAGGAGCAATCGCAACATCTAACATCGAAAATTCATCACTTAATAAATGTTGTTGTTTAGAAAAAATAGGGACAATCAAAAGTAAATTATCACGCACATGTTTTCTTGCAATCTCTTTAGCTGCTTCATCTGTTGATTCTAAAGCTGGAATATGGACAAATAATTGTTTTTCAAAATCACTTAAAAATAAACGTGCTCTAGCTCTCATCACTGGATCAGCTGGCATCAGCTGAGGATGAGGGAAACGTTCATCAATATATTCATTGATAATATTAGCGTCTGTTAATACGAGATCTCTTTCCACTAACACCGGAACGGAATTGTGCGGACTTAATATAGCTAAATCTTCTGGCTTATTTGCTAAGTCAACATCAACAACTTCGAAGTCCATGCCTTTTTCAAATAAAACAATTCTGCAGCGGTGACTAAAAGGATCGATCGATCCTGAATATAATTTCATCATAATTATTTAATATCTTTCCAAAATTCTTTCTTGAGTTTGATTGTTAAAACTAATAACAAGCCGAGGAATAACAAAACATAATACCCCATATGGAGTCTTTTTAGTTTCGAGGGCTCAGACATGAAGGTAAGGTAATTTACAAGATCTCCTACAAGCGCATCATATTCTTTTACTGAAAGCGTGCCTGGTTTAATAAGCTCCAAAGTATGATGCTCTTCATTTAACTTTTGATCGCCTTGTAACTTCCACAAAATATGAGGCATTGCTGTTTTATCAAAAACAGTATTATTCCATCCAGTCGGTCTAGATGAGTCGCGATAATATCCTCTTAAATAACTATAAATCCAATCCGAACCTCTTGCTCTTACTTCAACAGAAAGGTCTGGCGGATTTGCACCAAACCAAGCTTTAGCATCTTTCTTGGTCATTGCAATTTTCATGGGTTCGCCAACTTTTTCTGCTGTGAAAAGTAAATTCTCTTTAATCAAATCATCAGACAACCCAATATCTTTTAAACGGTTATATCTCATATAGTTTGCGCTATGGCAATTCAAACAATAATTGATAAATGTTTTAGCGCCTCTTTGAAGAGAAGCTTGATCATTTAAATCGATAGGTGCTTTATCTAATGTTAAATGCTCATTCGCAAATCCAGCATTTGAAAAGACAAAAATAAATATTAAAAATAATTTAGTTAAAATTTTCATTTGTAACTGACCCTTGAAGGAACTGGTTTTGTTTTATCTTTTTTACTGTAATAAGGCATTAGCGCAAAAAATAAGAAATAAGTAATTGTAAAAATTCGAGCAACTACCGTAGCTTTATCAACACCGCCAATCACCGGGATTGCATTAGAGAATTGACCCCAAACGTTTGATGGCACCGTACCTAAGTATCCAAGAATAAAGAAGCTCACAACAAATAATGCAATCCATCTTTTAAACAAATTACCTTTGTAGCGAATCGATCTAACTTTACTTTTATCTAACCAAGGTAAAAATGCAAATGCGAGCACAGACAACCCCATTGCAGCAACGCCTGGAAATTGTGAATTTAATACAGGCGGCACAGCACGAAGAATTGAATAATAAGGCGTGAAATACCAAACGGGCGCAATATGTGCAGGTGTTTTTAATGGATCTGCAGGAATAAAATTATTAGCTTCTAAAAAGTAACCGCCCATTTCCGGCAAATAAAAAATAATCAGCGCAAATACAATAAGAAATACAGAAACTCCAACCAAATCTTTTACTGTGTAATAAGGATGAAATGGAATGCCATCTAAAGGAATGTTTGTTTTTTTATCAAGATTCTTTTTAATTTCAACGCCATCGGGATTGTTTGAACCGACTTCATGAAGTGCCACAAGATGAACAAACACAAGTCCACAAAGTGCTAAAGGAAGCGCAATTACATGAAATGCAAAGAAACGATTTAATGTTGCGTCCGACACTAGATAATCTCCCCTTAACCATTCAGATAAATCTGGCCCAACAAATGGAATTGCCGAGAAGAGGTTCACAATAACTTGCGCGCCCCAATAAGACATTTGCCCCCAAGGTAATAGATATCCAAAAAAGGCCTCACCCATCAAGCATAGAAAAATAGCCACTCCAAAAAGCCATAAGAGTTCTCTTGGATTTTTATAGGAACCATAAATTAAACCTCGGAACATATGTAAATACACGACCACAAAAAACATAGAGGCTCCTGTGGAATGCATATATCGAATAAGCCATCCAAATGACACATCTCGCATAATATATTCGACAGATCCAAATGCTAACTCAGCATCTGGCTTATAGTGCATAGTTAAAAATATGCCTGTCACCAACTGAAGAACAAGCACTAACATGGCAAGCGAACCGAAGAAATACCAAAAATTGAAATTTTTAGGCGCGTAATATTCTGTAAGGTGATTTGTAATGAAAGATGACAAAGGGAATCTTTCATCCACCCAAGCCATTAATCCACCTTTAGATTTTTTTGTTTTGATTTCTGTTTTCATACTTTTAAGTCAGCCTTATCCTTTATTGTCTTCGCCAATCAAGAGAGTGTTGTCATTAATATACTTATGCGGAGGGACTACAAGATTAATTGGTGCTGGAGATCCTTTAAATACTCGACCAGCCAAATCAAATTTAGAGCCATGGCATGGGCAGAAAAATCCGCCATTCCAATTTTCACCCATATCACCTTGGGTTTGTAATTTAGCAGAAGGGGAGCAACCTAAGTGAGTGCAAATACCAACTAAAACAAGTAAATTAGGCTTTAGTGATCTTGTCGCATTCTTACAATAACTTGGCTGTTGAGAAATCACGTCAAGATTAGGGTCGGAAAGATTAGGATCATTTTTTTTCAGGCCGTCTAACATTGCCTTAGAACGATTAATAATCCAAACTGGCTGACCTCTCCACTCTGTCGTAATCATAGACCCTGCTTCAATTTTACTTACATCGACTTCAACAGGGGCTCCAGCTGCTTTTGCACGCTCACTTGGCGTCATGCTTGATAAGAAAGGAACGGCAATCGCTCCAGCACCAATCGCGCCAGTCACAGTGGTAGCTGCAATTAAAAAACTTCTTTTCTTTTTATCTATTTTATCGTCTTGATGATTTGCCATGATCTTGTGTAAGTATGCTTTTATGAAATTAATATGATTGAGAGAAATTAACTCTGCGAAAGTTGCTTCATTATACAAAATTTCATTCGAAATCTAAATAGGAGCAGTGCTAAATTAAGTCTTATCAAGCCTTTAAGTTAATTCGTTTGGATACAAATAGGCCTAATTCATATAAAAACCATAATGGAATGGCTAAGCAAAATTGTGAGATTACGTCAGGCGGAGTCAAAATAGCACCTATAACGAATGCAATAACAACCATATAAGGCCTTGCCTCTTCTAAAGTTTTTACTTTCACCCATCCCAGAGTCACTAATATAAGAATAATTACAGGCACTTCGAATGCCAATCCAAATGAAATAAGCAAAGATAAAATAAGATCTAGATAATTAGAAATATCGATCATCAAACTTACGTTTGAAGGCGTCATCAGTATGAAAAAATTAAATACGATTGGGAAAATTAGGTAATAAGCGAAAGCCATTCCTACAAAGAACAATATGAAGCCACTTACGAAGGACAATAAAATTAATTTTTTTTCTTTTTTATAAAGTCCAGGAGAAATAAAACGCCAAAATTGATAAAAAATAAAAGGGAGCGAGAGTAAAAAAGAAATAAAAGCTGTAATTTTGATTGGTACTAAAAAAGTTGAAGTGAGTCCCGTGCTCACCAACTTATTACCATCTGTTAATTTAGCAATGAGTGGCGCTGAAAAAAAACTATAAATGTCATTTGCATAGAAACTTAAACATACAAAAATGACAATAAAACTGATCGCACTTCTAAAAAGAGTGTTTCTTAATTCAATGAGTTGCTGAATAAAAGGTTTAAAGTGAGTCACCGAGATTTAATCGACTTTTTTTTAATTTCACGCTGAATTTTTTGAAGCTCTTTAAACTTTTCTTCTCGCTCAATTTCTTCTTTGAGCTTGCCAATATAATTTTGCGCTCTTCCGGTCAACTTACCTAAGACCTTGGCTACTTTAGGCAACTTTTCTGGGCCAATAACCATAAGCGCTACAAAAAAAATAACAACCAACTCCGAAAAAGAAACATCAAACATAAAACTTATTTTCTAACGCGAGTTTTTGAAACTCCTCGACGCATTGTTTTAGCTTTAGGTGTATTTTCGTCTTTAACTGCATCTTTAAAATTTTTAACAGCAGCGCCTAAATCACTTCCGATATTTCTCAATTTGCTTGTACCAAATATTAAAAAAACAATTAATAAAACTATTAACCAGTGTGTGATGCTTGAAAATCCCATAATAACTCCCTATTAAATTTTTGCTAGTTTTGAACTTCCGCCATATACATGAAAATGCATATGAAAAACTTCTTGGCCGCCTTCGGCACCAGAATTAATCATTGTTCGAAAGCCTTTTAATCCCAATTCTTTTGCTAATTTGGGTGCCAACAAAAGCATATTCGATATGATTTCTTTATCCGCTTCGCTACAGGTCATTAAATTTTCAATATGTTTTTTAGGCGTAATTAGAAAATGAACTTTATCGATCGGATGAATATCATGAAAAGCAATTAATTCATCATTCTCAAATATTTTTTTGCTCGGTATCGAGCCCTCAATAATTTTACAGAAGATACAAGTCATATTATTTTACTTTCGGGGGCGACTTTCTTTCTCTTCAATACCTGAAGTACCTTCTCTTCTAGAAAGTTCATTCAAAATATCTTCCGCACTTAAATTTTTATGCGCCATTAATACTAGTGTATGAAACCATAGATCAGCAACTTCATGGACAAGATCTTTGTTATCTCCTTGACGCGCAGCAATGATTGTTTCAAAAGCTTCTTCATTTACTTTTTTTAAAATGGCTTCCAATCCGTCACGATACAAAGAAGCTGTATATGATTTACTAGGGTCGTCTTTTTTTCTAGCTTCCAGTGTTTCTGTAAGTTTTTTTAAAATCATATTCATATTAATTATTTCTTATAAATATCTTTAGGTTCCTTTATGACGGGATAATCAGTAACCCACAGATTTTTGTCATCTAACTTTTGATAAAAACAAGTTTCACGACCTGTATGACAAGCAATGTTTTCAATTTGCTCAATTTTAAGTAGGATGACATCGCCATCACAATCAAGTCTTATTTCATGGACATTCTGCACATGTCCAGATTCTTCGCCCTTTTCCCAAATTTTTTTTCTGGATCTTGACCAATAAAAAGCTTTCTTATTTTTTTGTGTAAGTTCTAAAGCTTCTTGATTCATCCATGCAAACATAAGAATTTTATTTGTTCTATAGTCTTGAGTAATGACTGGGACAAGTCCATCTTTGTCCCATTTGATAGATTGTATCCAGCTCATTGGCGAATCTCGATGTGATTAGATTTCATAAACGCTTTCGCTTCATTAATCGTATATTCTCCAAAATGAAATATGCTTGCCGCTAAGACCGCATCAGCCCCACCTATTTTTACACCATCTACAAGGTGCTGAAGATCACCAACACCTCCAGAAGCAATAATAGGCACATCCACTTTATCAGATATTGCCTTAATCAATTCGAGATCAAAACCTTTTTTTGTCCCATCTCGATCCATGCTTGTAACTAATAATTCACCTGCCCCTAATGAAGTCATTTTTGCTGCCCATTCAACCGCATCTAATCCAGTGGCATTTCTACCTCCATGAGTAAATACTTGCCAAAAAGATTTGCTTCCTTCTACCGTTAACTTTGCATCAATTGCAACCACAATGCACTGGGAACCAAAACGAGATGAAGTTTGATAAACAATATCTGGATTAACAATTGCTGAGGTATTAATACTGACTTTGTCAGCGCCTGCATTGAGTAAATTTCTTACATCTTCGGGAGTTCGAACGCCGCCACCTACAGTCAGTGGAATAAAAACTTCTTTGGCAACATTCTCAATAATGTGAAGTATTAAACCTCGATTATCTGAGCTTGCTGTGATATCTAAAAAAGCTAATTCATCAGCACCTTGCTCATTGTATTTTTTTGCAACTTCTACAGGATCACCTGCATCTTTTAATTCTAAAAAATTAATCCCTTTAACAACTCTGCCATCAGTCACATCTAGACAAGGAATAATTCTTTTGGCGAGTGACATTTATTTGATAAGCTCATCTGCGAGTGTTTGTGCTGCTTTAAAATCAAGCGTTCCCTCGTATATAGCTCTACCTGTAATTGCTCCGCTGACGCCTGAATATGCAATTGAACATAAATTTTTAATATCTTCTAGATTAGTCACGCCACCACTAGCAATCACAGGAATGGTAAGTGCTTCGGCTAATTTCTCAGTTGCTTCAATATTCAATCCATTCAACATGCCATCACGTCCAATATCTGTATAAATAATAGCTTCAACACCATAACCTTCAAATTTCTTTGCTAGCTCAATCACATTGTGTCCGGTTAATTTGGCCCATCCATCAATAGCCACTTCCCCTTCTTTAGCGTCAAGTCCCACAATAATTTGCCCAGGAAATGCATAACAAGCTTCGTGAAGAAAACCGGGATTTTTAACTGCAGCTGTACCTATAATGATGTAATCCACGCCGTTATTAAGATATTTTTCAACCGTATCGAGATTACGAATGCCGCCACCTAATTGAATTGGAATCGCCCCATCAACTTCTTTTACAATAGCTTTAATAGCGGATTCATTGACTGGCTTGCCTGCAAAAGCGCCGTTTAGATCAACCAGATGCAGTCTTCGAGCCCCTAGATCTGTCCATTGTTTTGCAACTTCTCCAGGGTTTTCTGAAAAGATTGTTGATTCTTCCATTAAGCCTTGTTTAAGCCTAACGCATTTACCGTCTTTCAAATCAATTGCTGGAATGATTAACATAAACTAAAAACCTATACTGACCATTGAACAAAATTTTTGATAAGTTGTAAGCCAGCTGTCGAACTTTTTTCTGGATGAAATTGCACTGCAAAAATATTTTCTTTCGCAATAGCACAACAAAATTTTTGTGCATATGAAGTTTCAGCTGACACAATATTTTTATCTTTAGATTCTAAATAGTAACTATGAACAAAATAAAATCGATCGTTATTATTAATGTTTTTCCATAAAGGATGGTGACTTGTCTGCGACACTTCATTCCATCCCATATGAGGAATTTTTAACTTATGGCCACTTTCGTCTGCTGTATTTTGATTATTAAATCGCTTAATAGTGCCACCTAATAATCCTAAGCCTTCTACATTACCTTCTTCGCTTTTATCAAACAGCATCTGCAAACCAATGCATATTCCTAAAAAAGGTTTTGTTTTGGCTGCGTCAATTACGGAGGATCTTAAATTTCTTTCATCAAGTTCTCTTATGCAGTCAGGCATAGCCCCTTGACCAGGAAAAACTACATGATGTGCTTTTTTAATATCGGCAGGATTACTTGTAACTTTAATATCAGCTTCGGGCGATACTTGTTTAAAGGCATTAAATACTGACTTTAAATTTCCCATTCCATAATCAATGATTGCGATCATTATTATTTTGGTGAAAAAAGGTTTATAGACTGCCTTTGGTTGAGGGGGTTATGCCAGAAATTTTTGGATCAATACAAACAGCCATTTTAAGGGCTCTGCCAAATGCTTTATAAATTGTTTCTGCTTGGTGATGTGAATTATCACCTTTAAGATTATCGATGTGCATCGTGATATTTGCATGATTTACGAATCCTTGAAAAAATTCGTGTATTAAATCAACATCAAATTCACCTATAGCAGCTCTTTTAAATTCGACATCAAATTCAAGCCCCGGTCTGCCTGAGATATCAAGCACAACTCTAGATAATGCTTCATCTAAAGGGATAATGGCTGAACCATATCTGGTAATGCCTTTTTTATCTCCGATTGCTTTATTGAAGGCCTGACCAAGAACTATGCCAACATCTTCAACAGTATGATGTGCATCAATATGAAGATCACCTTTTGCTGTCACTTCTAGATCAAACATGCCGTGACGCGCAACTTGGTCTAACATATGATCTAAGAAACCGATGCCAGTATTGAGTTTTGCGCTCCCCTGACCATCAAGATTAATACTTATCTCAATTTTAGTTTCATTTGTATTTCTTGAAACAGATGCTGATCTTGTCATATTTTTTTACTTAAAGTAGATGAGATATTTTAACCCATTAAAAATGTAATTAACATCAATTATTTCATGTGCTTACAATAAGTTTTAAGTTCTCAAGCAATACTTGTATTTCTTCATCCGAACCAATTGTGAATCGGATATAGGAAGAAATTCGTATTGGATTATCAAAACGTCTCACTACAATTCCATGATCTCTTAATTTATTTACTATTATTTTTCCGTCAATAGAGGTGTGTTTAGCAAAAACAAAATTGGCGCCCGAAGGTAAGACTGAAAAATTAAGATCTTTCAATTTATCTACAAAATTTAATTTTGTATTAATAACTTTATGGCAGGTATTTTTAAAATAAGAATCATCTTTAAAGGATTCAATACCTGCAATCAATCCTAATCGATCAATTGGATAAGAATTAAAGCTATCTTTTACTCTCACTAAAGCCTCAATAAGATCCGGATGAGCTATGGCGTAACCAAGCCTTAATCCCGCCAATGATCTCGATTTAGAAAATGAATGCGTGACCAATAAATTATTGTATTTTTCCGTAAGGGAAATAACGGATTCCGTTCCAAAGTCTACATAAGCTTCATCTACGATCACTACAGAATCATTATTCTTTTCAAGAAATACTTCAATCTGTTTCAAACTAAGTGGTATACCGGTTGGCGCATTTGGATTGGGGAAAATAACACCTCCATTAGGCATCAAATAATCATTTAATGCGATTTCAAATGAATCATTAAGGGGGATAGTTTTAAAATCAATCTCGTAGAGTTTGCAATATACCGGGTAAAAGCTATAAGTAATATCAGGAAATAAAATAGGCGCGTCATGTTTTAAGAGCGCTTGAAAAGCAATAGCTAAAACTTCATCCGAACCATTGCCTACAAAAACATGATTAGTTTTAACATTAAAATAATCTGCAATTGATTTCTTAAGCGCTTCTGAATTTGGATCCGGGTAAAGCCTTAAAGTATCGTTTGTAAATTCTTTAATTGCTGCAATGACTTTTGGACTTGGTCCATAAGGATTCTCATTAGTATTTAATTTAATTAGATTATTGAGTTTAGGTTGTTCGCCAGGAATATATGGCGTCAAGCCATGAACAACCTTGCTCCAGAATTTACTCATTATCTATACGATATTCCGCAGATTTGGCATGGGCTTGAAGTCCTTCGCCATGAGCTAAAACCGAGGCAATTTTTCCAAGCTTGCGAGCGCCTTGATTAGATAATTTAATTAGACTTGAGCGTTTTTGAAAATCATAAACACCAAGTGGCGAAGAAAATCTTGCTGTTCTTGATGTAGGCAGAACATGATTCGGGCCAGCACAATAATCGCCAACGGCTTCGCATGTATTTCTTCCCATAAAGATAGCACCCGCATGTTTAATGCTATTAACGAGCATATCTGGATCATCTACCGAAAGCTCTAAATGTTCAGGTGAAATAAAATTTGAAATCTCGGCTGCCTCTTCTAAGGTTTTTACTTTGATCATTGCGCCTCTATTTAGTAAAGAAGTCTCAATAATTTTTTTTCTTGGCATGGTATCAATTAATTTATTAATGCTCTCTTGAACCTGGTTTAAAAACGCATCACTTGGGCTAATTAAAATCGACTGTGCTAGCTCATCATGCTCAGCCTGAGAAAATAAATCCATCGCAATCCAATCTGGATTCGATTTTTCATCTGCAATAATAAGTATTTCTGAAGGTCCTGCGACCATATCAATTCCAACCACTCCGAATACTCTTCTTTTGGCTTCTGCAACATAAGCATTGCCTGGGCCTACAATTTTGTCGACCTGAGGAATCGTTTGCGTGCCATAAGCAAGTGCACCGATTGCTTGAGCACCTCCAATTGCAAATACACGATCAACTTTAACGAGCGCTGCGGCAGCTAAAACCAACTGATTTCTTTCTCCACGAGGAGATGGGACCACCATAATAATTTCTTTAACGCCTGCCACTTTTGCTGGAATTGCGTTCATTAACACTGAAGAGGGGTAAGCTGCTTTTCCTCCAGGAACATATAAACCCACTCGATCCAGCGAAGTTACTTTTTGACCAAGTAAAGTTTGATCATCTTCGGTATAACTCCATGAGCTCATTAATTGTTTATTGTGATAATCAAAAACTCTTTTAGCGGCTTCTTCGAGCGCATCTTTTGATGCCTTAGGAAGGCTTTCCAAAGCCAAATTTAATTCTTCTTTAGAGATTTCAAATTCTTCCATACGAGAAAAATCTACGTGATCAAATTTTTTTGTATATTCAATTACGGCTTGATCGCCTCTTTTTTTCACATCAATTAAAATTTCCGCGACCGTTTTTTCAATCTGAGTATTTTCTTCAGCCTCAAAGAAAATAAGCTGACTTAACTGATCTTTAAAGTTTGAGTCTTGGGTATTTAATTTTTTAATTTGAATCATAAGTATGATTATGCTTTGAGTGCTTTTTCAAATTGACTAAGAATAGGCTGTAAGAGTTCTCTTTTTAATTTTAATGATGCTTGATTAATGATTAATCGTGAACTGATGTCAGAAATATCTTCAACTGCAACGAGATTATTAGCTTTCAAAGTTTTACCTGTGCTCACTAAATCTACGATCACATCTGCTAGACCTACAAGCGGAGCTAATTCCATTGAGCCATAAAGCTTAATTAAGTCAATGTGCATGCCTTTTTTTGCGAAATGTTCTTTAGCCACCTTTACATATTTTGTCGCGACTTTTAAGCGGACACCTTTTTGAATAGCGCCTGCATAATCAAAATCTTGTTTTGCCGCTACCATCATTTTGCAGCGACCAATATTAAGATCAATGGGCTGATAAAGCCCTTCCCCCATATATTCATCAAGAATATCTTTACCTGTAATACCAATATCGGCTGCGCCATATTCAACGTAAGTTGGCACATCTGTAGCTCTTACAATAATAAGTTTTATATCTTTTTGGTTAGTATCTAAAATAAGTTTTCTTGATGTTTCAGGATCTTCGTTACAAGTAATACCTATCCTCTCTAAAAGAGGGATGGTTTGTTCAAATATTCTTCCTTTAGATAAAGCGATTGTAATTTTCATCTTAATGAATCCGTTTAATATTGGCGCCTAGTTGATTTAATTTATCTTCTAATTTTTCGTATCCGCGATCAAGATGATAAATACGCTCGATTGTAGTTTGTCCTCTTGCTGCCAAACTTGCAATAACAAGGCTTGCAGAAGCCCTTAGATCTGTTGCCATTACAGAGGCGCCTTCCAAGTATGCTTTGCCTCTAATAATTGCCGTATTCCCCCTGATATCAATCTGCGCCCCCATACGAATGAGCTCTTGCACATGCATAAAACGATTTTCAAAGATCGTTTCAGTGACTTCTGACACACCTTCTGCAATAGTATTTAAAGCCATCATTTGTGCTTGCATATCTGTTGGGAAAGCAGGATAAGGTGCGGTTCTTACACTTACTGCTTTCAATTTCCCATCACTTTTAATGCGAATTGAATTCTCATGCGATTCAATTTTAACGCCAGTTTCAATTAATTTTTGTGTAATTGCATCTAAAAATTTGGGCTGAACATTTTTTAAAAGCACATCGCCGCCTGTCATGGCAACAGCAGCCAAATATGTCCCTGCTTCAATTCTATCAAAGATCACATCGTGACTTGCTTTATGAAGGGAATCTACACCTTCAATTGTAATCACATCAGTGCCCAAACCTTTAATTTTGGCGCCCATTTTATTTAAGCATTCGCCAAGATCTACAACTTCAGGTTCTTTGGCAGCATTTTCCAAAACGGTAATTCCATTAGCTAATGAAGCCGCCATCATCAAATTCTCAGTTCCTGTGACAGTAACAATATCCATATAAAATTTACAACCTTGTAACTTCGATTTCGGCAAGTGTTGCGTCGAAGCTTCAATATAACCATTATGGATATCTATTTTTGCACCCATCGCTTGCAGGCCTTTGATATGGATATCGACAGGCCTTGATCCAATAGCACAACCTCCTGGTAATGAAACTCGAGCTTCACCAAATCTTGCAAGCAAAGGACCCAAGACAAGAATAGAAGCACGCATTGTTTTTACGCGTTCATAAGGTGCATTTTTGTTAGTAATTTCTTTTGCAGTTAGTTCAGTTGAATCATTTTTGAACTGAATATCTACGCCCATGTACTTTAATAAAGATTTGGTCGTATTTACATCTTGAAGATGAGGCACATGTGTTAATGACAATGTGTCTTCAGTCAGAAGGGAAGCAATAAGTATAGGTAAAGCTGCATTTTTAGCGCCTGATATCTCAAGCTCGCCGTGAAGGGGGGACTGTCCTTGAATAACTAATTTATCCAAGTTATGAATTAGCCTTTAATAACTTTACTAACTCTCCAGTCTCATACATCTCTTTCATAATGTCGGCACCGCCAATAAATTCTCCTCGAATATAAAGCTGAGGAATGGTTGGCCAATTGGCAAACGCTTTGATGCCTTCTCTTATTTCGGGATCTTGCAACACATCAATCGCATGAAAATCAGTATCACATGCATCTAAAATTTTAGTTGCTAAACTCGAAAAACCACACTGAGGAAATTTAGGACTTCCCTTCATATACAAAACTACATTATGTTCATTAATCGTTTTTTGAATCTTCTCTTGCGCACTCATGCCTCGCTCCTCAATATTACGTTTTTAATTGATTCCATTCATTTGGTGTATAAGTCTTCATAGATAAAGCATGAATTTCACTTTTCATCTTGTCGCCTAAAACATTAAATACCATTTGATGTTGTTTAACACGGTTTAATCCTTCAAATAATCCACTTACAATCGTGCCTTCAAAATGAGTACCATCCTCACCTAAAATCTCGATAAACTCACATTCAAGTTTTTCAAGAATCGATCGTCTAATATCATCAGCTGTCATCTTTTAGCTTCTTAATTTATAGCCGGATTTTAGCATTCCTAAGGTAATAGAAGCCAACACAATGAAAAAGAAGGTTACGATTGAAAGGCTTAATAATGGAGCGACATCAGACTGCCCAAAAAAACCGTATCGAAAACCATCAATCATGTAAAAGAAAGGATTGAGTTGCGATACCTTTTGCCAAAAAGGCGGTAAGGAATGAATGGAATAAAATACCCCTGACAAGAAAGACAAAGGCATAATCACAAAATTTTGGAAGGCTGCCATTTGATCAAATCGGTGCGCCCATATGCCCGCAATAATTCCAAATGTACCAAGTAATGCACCACCTATAATCGCGAATCCAAAAATAACCCATGGGTGCAACATAGGCAAATCTACATATAGAAGGGCAAATGAGTAAATGCAAGCACCTACAAAAATACCTCTTACAATTGAAGCTATTAAGAAAGCTAAGAAAAATTGAAGGTATGTAATAGGTGTTAATAAAATAAATACAATATTTCCCATGACTTTAGATTGAATCAAGCTTGACGAGCTGTTTGCAAAAGCATTTTGCAATAAAGACATCATGATTAAACCTGGGATAAGAAATGCTGTGTATTCAACATTGTCATAAACTTTTACATGATTTGCTAAGACATGAGAAAAAATGAGTAAATAAAGGACTGCGGTGATTACAGGTGCAGCTACTGTCTGAAAAACGACACGCCAAAATCTCAATAATTCTTTCTTAAGAAGAGTCCATGTACCTATAAATTCGGTTTTAAAATTTGTCATTTTTTACTTCCGGTAAGCTTTAGAAAAACATTTTCCAAATCAGAATTGGTAAGCTCCATGTCCAGTATTTTAATTTTTGATTTTTTTAATTCACTTATAATAAATTCCACTTCTGCTATTTCTTCAATTAAAAAACTGATCGAATGATGATCTAAATTTTTCATAAGCTTCTGAATGCTTGTAGGAATTTTTTTATCTTTTAAATCTAAGCGTAAATTTAAATTTTTCGCTGAAAAACGCTTTAATAAATTTTTTGTTTTATCTAACGCAACAATCTTCCCTTGATCCATCATGGCAACTCGACTGCAAAGCGTCTCAGCTTCCTCTAGGTAATGCGTTGTTAAAACAATCGTGTGTCCTTTTTGATTCAGTTTTTTGATGAATTGCCATAGCTTTTTTCTAAGCTCTACATCCACGCCTGCTGTCGGCTCATCTAAAACAATTACTGGGGGTTTATGCACAAGCGCCTGCGCTATTAATGCTCTTCTTTTCATACCGCCAGAAAGCATTCTCATATTTGTATTAGCCTTATCTTGAAGATCAAGACCTTCAATGACTTCATCAATCCAATCATCATTTTCTCGACCTTTACCAAAGTAGCCTGCTTGGAATCGAAGCATTTCACGCACATTAAAAAAAGGATCGAATACTAATTCCTGGGGGACAATACCAAGTGATCTTCTTGCATTTTGATAATCTTGAATAACGTCATAACCCATAACTTTGATTGAACCTGAGGAAGGCTTTGCTAGTCCCGCTAGAATATTAATAAGGGTTGATTTACCCGCACCATTAGGTCCTAAAAGTGCAAAAAATTCGCCTTCTTCTATTGTGAGATCAATGCCTTTGAGAGCTTCTAATTTACCGAAGTTCTTTTTAACCTTGTTAAATACGATGGCTTTTTTCATTGGAATGAATGTGACAAGTTTCTTAAATGAAATTTAAGAGTGCAATCTTAATGAAGGGAAGATACGAGATCTTCCACTCCATATAGTTTTGCGAGACTATTTAAATTTTTTGGTAAGTTTTTAAAAACAAATTGTGATTGTGTTTTTTTGGCTTGTCTTTGTAATTCAAAAATCAAACTTAATGTTGAAGTGTCTATAGAAGTCACTTTAGAAAAATCAATCGTCGTTTTTTTGTCTGCTTTTTGTTTGTTAATCAAATCAATAATGGCTGGTATCTTTTCAATTGTAAGATCACCACTTAACTGCCATTGATTTTTTTCAAAAACGATCATTTATTAGCTGTCGTTTTATCAAAGTTAGCATTCTTTTCGGCAAGCTTTGTAATAAGTGAAGCCATACCATTTTGTCTAATTTCATTACCAAATTGGCCACGATAATTTGTAACTAAACTCACACCTTCAATAATGATATCGAAAACTTTCCATGAGTTACCGTCTTTTTCAAGCATGTAATCAATTGGTAAAGGTGGTGCACCTGGTTGTAAAATTTCTGTTTTTACTAAAACTTCTTCATTTGCAGGTTCATATCGAGCCGGCTTATAACTTAGTGTTTGATCTTTAAATTTTAATAATGCACTTCCATATGTCTTAACAAGCATCGTTCTAAATTCTTTTTTAAATGCTTCTTGCTCTTCTTTTGTTGCTGCATTAAAAGCTTTACCAAGAACAAGTTTAGCAATACGGTCAAAATCAAAATAAGGAAGTATTTTTTCTTCGGTAACTTTATAAGCCTTTTCTTTATTGCCCGCTTTTAAATCTTTGTCTGTTTTTAAAATTTCAAAAATTTCATCTGCTGTTTTCTTAACAAAAAGATCGGGCGCCTCTGCGGCAAAAAGACTCATTGACATCAATAAACTTAAAATCACTAATAAAAACTTTTTCATGGCTCTTAAATCCCTTTTAAATTTAAATTATTTCTTAGGTTCTTCAGTGGCTTTATTATACAAGAACTGACTGATTAACTTTTCTAATACAACTGCATCTTGAGTTTTAGAAATACGATCCCCTTCTTTTAAGAAGTGATCGTCACCACCAGCTTCTAAACTAATATATTGCTCACCCAATAAACCAGAGGTATAAATATTTGCAAAAGTATCTTTAGGGAAAGGATATCTTTTATCTATTTTTAGAGTAACAACTGCTTGATAAGCTTTAGTATCAAATTTGATATTATCAATGCGACCAACAACTACGCCTGAACTTTTTACGGGTGCTCTCGGTTTAAGGCCTCCAATATTTTCATAATTTGCTGTTACTGAATAAGTCTCACCTAAGGTATTACTTGTAAGGTTGCCTACTTTCATAGCCAAGCCCATCAATGCAGCAATCCCAATCGCCACAAACAAACCTACCCATATATCTAACGTTGTTTTATCCATAATTAATCCAATCCTATATTAATGCGCAATCATAAACGAAGTTAAAATAAAATCTAATCCTAAAACAGTCAGTGAGGAAGTGACTACAGTTCTCGTTGTAGCCCTGCTCACACCTTCAGCCGTTGGAGGTGCATCGTATCCTTCATAAAGGGCGATGATAGTGCAAGCTACTCCGAACACAAAGCTCTTGATAAGTCCGTTAATCACATCAAATCTAAAATCCACATTTACATTCATTTGCGACCAAAATGCGCCATGATCTACGCCAATAATTGGTACTGCAACTAAATAACCTCCCATGACACCTACCATTGAAAAAATGGAAGCGAGTATAGGCATTGAAATAACGCCAGCCCAAAATCTTGGGCCAATAATTCTTGCGATTGGACTTACTGCCATCATTTCCATGGCAGACAATTGTTCAGTAGCTTTCATTAAACCAATTTCAGCAGTGATTGCAGTTCCTGCTCTACCTGCAAATAAAAGTGCAGTAACTACTGGGCCGAGTTCTCTTAACAAAGCTAGCGCTACCAAAACACCGATAGATTCTGACGAGCCATATTTTTGTAATGTGTAATAGCCCTGCAACCCTAGGACCATACCGACGAAGAAAGCAGACACTACGATAATAATTAAAGACATTACACCTGTGAAGTAGATTTCACGAATCGTTAAATGAATACGTTTAAAACTTTCACCTGAGTAAATTAAAGTTAATAAAAATAATCGCGTGGCGGAGCCTAAGCGCCAAATTCTTGAAGTAACTTGATTACCTAGATTACTTAAAATTTTAAAGATTGGATTCATAAATTAAGCTGACTCATAAATATCTTTTTTATAACTAGGCGCGTTGTAATGAAATGGAACCGGTCCATCTTTTTCGCCATGTACAAATTGATGTACAAAAGGAAGTTTGGATTTCGATAGCTCTTTTGGTGTGCCTTCTGCAGCTACGGTGCCATCTGCAACAAAGTAAATATAATCAGCAAAAGAAAAGGCCTCTTCGACATCATGAGTCACAATAATCGAAGTGGCTCCTAATGCATCATTAAGCGTTCTAATGAGATCACAAATCACTGCCATAGAAATAGGATCTAATCCTGCAAAAGGTTCGTCATACATAATAATATCGGGATCTAGTGCAATTGCTCTTGCAAGCGCTACTCGTCTTGCCATCCCACCTGAGAGTTCTGTAGACATAAGTTTATGAGCGCCTCTTAGGCCAACAGCATTAAGCTTCATGAGTACCAAATCGCGAATCATGCTTTCTGGTAATTTTGTGTGTTCTCGCATTGGAAACGCCACATTATCAAATACAGATAAATCGGTAAAAAGAGCGCCGTGCTGGAAAAGCATCCCCATTTTTCTTCGTAACTCATAAATGCCTTGTCTATCTTGTTTGTGAACAATCTTTCCATCCACAGTCACTTGACCGGCTTTAGGTTTAATTTGGCCGCCTATTAGACGAAGAATAGTCGTTTTACCACAGCCGCTTCCACCCATGATGGCTGTGACTTTACCGCGAGGAAAAACCATATTGATATCTTTGTGAAGCATACGATTGCCGTAGCCAAAAGATAGGTTTTTAATTTCAACTATATTTTTTTGGGTCATATTTGATTGTAAATTTTAATGTTCATTCTACATGGAATTACAGTTGCCCGTAAGAATGCAGCCCCGATAAAAACATATTGACACCTAAAAAAGCGAAGGTAGTAACAACGAGTCCAATCAATGCCCACCAAGCCAAAATAGATCCTCTTAAGCCTTTAACGATTCGATAATGAAGCCAAGCTGCGTAATTTAACCAAACAATTAGCGCCCATGTTTCCTTCGGGTCCCATGACCAATAACCTCCCCAAGCTTCTGCTGCCCAAATGGCGCCTAATATCGTAGCGATTGTAAAAAAGATAAATCCGATTGCGATCGATTTATAAATAAGATCATCAAGGACTGTTGATTTTGGTAAGTAGGAAGTTAGTATTTTTTTACTTGAAAGTAAGTAAGCAACCGATACCATGGCTGCCAATGAAAACGATCCGTACCCTATGAAATTTGCAGGCACATGTATTTTCATCCAGTAAGATTGAAGAGCTGGCACTAAAGGCTGAACGCCATCGGCATGACGATCAAATGTGTACCATAAAATAAATCCTACAGCTGCATTAATTACAATCAATACAAAAGCGCCTAATTTTTTTGTATTAAATTTTTCTTCATAAAATAAATAAAGAAGCGACGTAATCAAGCAAAATAAAATAAATACTTCGTACAAGTTACTGATTGGAATATGGCCAATATCAAGACCTATTAAATAAGATTCATACCATCTAACAAGCAGTCCAATAAAACCAAATAAAACTGCTACAGATGTGAAAGAAGATGCAATATCGTCTATTAGATTATTTTTTGTAAGCAGTCCTAACCAATAAAATAAAAGAGAAAGCACAAAAAAAACGTTCATCCACATAATAGCTGATTGACTTGCTATTAAGTATTTCAATAAAAAGACGTGTTCATTATTACTTAACGCGCCTTGATATAGTTGAATCGCAAAAAGACTAGTCGCAAAAACTAATATCATGATTTTTTTAAAATGATTCCAGCTCCAACCAAGCCAACTAAAAAATCCAACACTTCCGAATAAAATTACTTCTTCGTAAATATCCATATAGTTGTGAAATGTTTTTAGTGCATATAATGCACCGCCTAATAACAAAGCAAGATACAAAACATTAAATGTTTGAAATGTGGCCTTAGAAGATTTAAATAATTTATTGAACATATTTCACCTATTAATGAATAATTTTCTTAATTTCTTGAATTAACTTCCTGTAGTCATTTTCAAAATCTATATTTTTACGATTGGAGCTTAATGCAAGTATAACGCCGCCTTTTGCTTTAATAAGCAACCATAATTTTCTCTCATGCAAATAAATCATTGAAAAAATACCAAGGACTAAACTTAAGGATCCAAGATAAACCCAAAATTGTCCAGGCGACTTAGTCAATTGGAGTCCGCTTGCTTCTTTTTGTTCATAACTTGTTAATTCAAAATAATACGGTACCCCATAAAAAAATATATCGCTGTATGCATTTAGCGCATCTTGAATAAATAAAATTCGTGATTGATTGAGCTCTTTATCTGCTAAATTGAATCGATCTTTATAAATCTCACTTGATGCAATATCAATTATTTTTAAGTAAGTTTGCACTGCTTTTTGTTTTTCACTATCTGGAATATTTTTATCTATATTTTTAGCAATATTCGAAAATCCGCCTTGTGCAAATAAGGTCATTAATTTATTAACACTCTTTTCAAATGACTCTTTAACATCATTATTTTTATCTGCGTTCGCCGATTGGTTTGCCATTTTCTTTGCTACACCCTCAATCAACGTTTTATTTTTAAGCGCATCTTTAAATAACATAAACTCCTCAATTGAGCCTTTTGCGTCTGCAGGAATTTTTAAATATTTAAATTCTTCTTGCGGGGTTTCTCTCATGCCGCTAATAAAGAATGAGCGTCCATCAATTGGCATAGCATATTGATATGAAAGATATTCGCGAGCTTGTCCTGAGCTATTTCTAACTTTATAAGTGACACTTGGACCCACATTTCGAGGCTTTTCTTTTTCGCCTTCTTTTAAATGCAATACATTAAATTTTTTAAAATCATTAAATTCATAGGTGAGTTGATCTTTATCTAATTTAACTTTATCAAAAATTTTTCCATCTATTTTTTGTGAGATGCTGGAGTTGAATAAGCTTCGCAATTTAATGTCTAGCTTTGTGCCCCCATCTTGAAAATCTGATTGATATATTGCGATACCTTTATAGGTAAAAGGATGATTAACGCTAATTGTCTTTGTTATATCTTGAGAAAGTTCGGGATCGGAAATTACCAAATCGCTTTCAAAGGATTTTGGCATACCGGTTGAATAGTGATTAATCCTAAAATCTTTTAAGGTTATTTTAAAAGGTAAATCTTGCACAAGATATCCATCTTTCATTCTGACAAATGCAACATTATCTGAAGAGCCCTCGGCAAGTGTCATATTTGCTCTAAATGAGCTGTTGCTTATACCCAATCGACTGACTTCCGGAACCTTTGAGGCTGGTATATCTAATGTTTCTATTCTTTTGTAGCCGAATATTTCTTGAGCTTTAAAAATCAAATTGCCATCCAATAATCCACCTAAACAAATCACTACCACTCCAATATGCGTCAAGATATAACCTAAGCGCTGATAATTGCCTTTCTTAGCAATAATTAAAACATCGCCGTTCTCTTTGGATTTCTCTTTGATCTTAAATTTAGCTTGTTTTAAGTAATGAAGAATTTTTGAAGTATTCACACTCTTTTTATTTTTTATAACAAAATGATGTGTGAATGATAAAAGCGATCTTTCCTCTAAAGAATCTTTAAATGATAAAAAGTCTCTAAGAATAGCGGGTGTATTTTTAATAATACAAAGCGTTGTAGATAAGACTAGAAAAAGAAGAATCGTTAAAAACCAAACGCTGTGATAGACGTCATAAAGGCCAATTTTTTCAAAGAATCCAAACCAAAATTGGCCAAATTTAATGATGTAATTCTCATAGGGCTCATTCTGTTTAAGTATTGTTCCTATGATTGATGCGATGCCCAGAAACACAAGCATCGATACTGCGAAGCTCATTGAGCTTAACAATTGATTTATTTTTCTGGAATTAATGGTTGTAGATTTCAAAATGACTCATTTTAAAAATGAAAAGTTTTGACTACAAAAACTGCAAGGAAGTTGCAGCAATTCAATTGATAACAAAAGATAGAATGACTTATCTTAAGCCTTGGATATAATCAGCCACTGCTTCCATTTCTTGATCAGTTAATTTGGCAGCAATCGTTCGCATCACTTTTGCTTCATCATTTGCACGAGCGCCGAGCCTAAACTGTTTTAATTGATTTAAAACATACTCTGTGTGTTGTCCGCCTAAACGTGGGTATTTAACAGGAAGGCCGTCACCTGCAGGTCCATGGCAAGCAGCGCAAGCTGGGACGCCATTAGCTTGAATACCTGCACGATAAATTTTTTCTCCTAAAGATCCGGCACCATTTGTTTTGGCTTGTCCTAGATTTAATGTTTGCTTTGAAAAGTATTCTGCCACAGCGTGCATATCTGCATCTGACAACATCGCTGCCATTCCAGACATTACTGCGTTTGCTCGCTCACCAGATTTAAAATTAGTTAATTGTTTGTAAAGATATTCTGCGTGTTGTCCTGCTAATTTTGGATTGGCAGTAATAACACTATTACCATCAATTGCATGGCATGCTGCGCATACGTTGGCAACTGCTTTAGGAGGATTTTTATGCTCAATCGTTGCAGAAATTGCAGTACTTGAAGCAAAAAAAGACAAGATGAGAATAAAAAAAGCATTTCGACCACTCATTGCGCAAAGCTCCATATATTAAAGTATGTACAAGGTCTTCATTTTATCTAAAATCCGATTCTCGTGATAGCATTTTGATTGGATTGAACAGGTTTAGGTAAAGCGCATGGCTATTTTTAAAAACGCATCATATTTTATATCTGCTCACCATTTAAGTGATTTGCCTCCCCCTGCTGGAATTGAGATTGCATTTGCTGGAAGATCAAACGCAGGGAAATCGAGCGCTATTAATACGCTTGCGAATCATAATCGCCTTGCTTTTGTGAGTAAGCAGCCCGGTCGAACACAGCTTATTAACTTCTTTTCACTTGGTGATAATCGTTTCTTAGTAGATTTACCCGGGTATGGTTATGCCAAAGTACCTCAAGCTATCAAAGATCATTGGCAAAAAACTTTAGCTACTTATTTATCTGAACGCTCTTGTCTCTTTGGCCTTGTTTTAGTTATGGATATTAGGCATCCGCTCACGCCTCTTGATCAACAAATGTTAGAGTGGTTTTCGTTAAATAAAAAACCGATTCATATTTTATTAACCAAAGCAGATAAACTTTCTCGTGAAGCTTCCCATAAAACACTTCATGCCGTTCAAAAAGAAATTAATGAAAAATGGGGATCAACTCTTGGTATTGAATGCACGGTTCAACTTTTTTCTAGCTTAAAAAAACAGGGTGCTGATGAAGCTGAAACGATCATTGGAAAGTGGTTAAATACGCCTATAGACCATGTCCCAAACCTTATAGCCTAGATTAATTCCTCGATTTTCATATTTTGTTAAAGGGCGATAATCAGGTTTTTTGAAAAAATCATCAGACGTCTTTTGCAATAACTCTTCTTTATCTAAAAGATCAATAATCCATAAAGCGTAATCTTCCCAGTCTGTTGCAATATGAAGATAGCCTGATTTTTTAATTTTCTGCGCTATAAGCTTCAATAAATTTGATTGTATGAGTCTTCTTTTGTGATGTCTTTTTTTAGGCCAAGGATCGGGAAAGAAAATATGAATACCATCCAAAGAATTATTCTTTATCATTAAATTTAGAACCTCTACCGCATCGTGTTGAATAATTTTCAAATTAGGAATGTCGCTTTCCTGAATTAACTTGAGTAAATTGCCTACCCCAGGAGAATGAACTTCAATTGCAATGTAATTTTTATTTAAATTAGACTTTGCAATTTCTGCAGTTGAAGTCCCCATACCAAAACCAATTTCTAATATGAGTTCACTATTTTTATTTTTAAATAAATCGCCGAAATTTGTTAATTTATTTTCAAAAATAAAAGCATGTTTTTGAAAGTTCTCTCGAATGGCTTTTATTTGAGCTGCAGTGATTCGCCCCTGTCTTAAAATATAGCTTCTAATAGGTCGTTTCTTAATATCTTCTTTATTTTGTTCGGTCATAATTTTGTGACTCTATTATTTTGCTTAAGCCCTAAAAGATCTATATCTATATTTTTTTCTAGCGTCATGACTTTAAACAAATCCCCCATTTCTGAGGGAGATAATAATTTTTGAACTTCAGATACTGATTTCATATATAAAGCCCTATCTTCTATATTTATTTTTTCAAGCAAATTTAATATGCCGCAATTAATAAGAAAATTTGCTTGAGATATAAAGCCAGTAATATTTAAACCTAATTTTGAAGCCTCTTTTGCAACATAGCTAAAATTAACATGGGTTGTAATATCTTGTATGCCTAGCTGGATAAGAGGATTGTCATGGGCATAATGCTTAAAATGACACATCAATGTTCCTTGAGATCTTTGCTCATGAAAGTATTCTGTATGGTTAAAACCATAATCAATAATGAACACAATGCCTTTACTAAGTGATTGGCTAATTTTATTAAGCCAATTTTTAATATGAAGCGGATATTCTGCAAGATAGTTATCTGGTAGATTTTTTAAATCGATTTCGTCGTAATTAGATATATCTTCTATTAGCTTATCTTTCCAAATTAATGCATCATTTTCTGTACCAATACCTTTTTGATAATAGATGTCTGATTCTTTTTTTATTAAGTCTACGGGTAGCGCATCTAAAAGTTCATTACAAAAAATGATGCCTTCGTATTCTTTAGGGATCTCATCAATCCATTGGATTTTGCTAAATAAATGTGAGGGTAAATGTTTTATTAAGAGCTCGTATTGTTGCTTTCTTAATGAAGGGCTTATTTCTAGAATAAAATAATGATTTATATTTTCATTATCACTGCTCAATGATTGAATTATTTGAAGTGCAAACTGTCCCGATCCAGCTCCAATTTCAATGATACTTCTTGTTATTGATTGAAAAATTTCTTTGAATTGAATACATAATGTTTTTGCAAAAAAATTCGATATTTCCGATGCTGTAACAAAATCGCCTTTTTCACCAAACTTTCTTAAAGTTCCAGTGTAATAACCTAATTCGGGATCATAAAGTGCAAGCTCCATGAATCGATCGAAGCTTATCCATCCCTGATTAGAATGAATAGATTGGATAATTTTTGTTTTTAATTGCTCACTTAAATCAATTTCATTTTGAGGAGCTGTAGGCATTGATGGCATAGGTATTAGATTATAATAGAGTCAATTCATTTATACATAAACCTATGAAATCTAATAGAAAAATTGCTCTTGTTACTGGTGGCGCCAAAAGAATTGGGCAGGCGATTTGTAAGCTACTTCATGAATCGGATATAGACTTAATGATTCATTATCGTCATTCAACCGATGAAGCGAAAAAACTTCAGGAAGATTTAAATAAAATCCGTAAGGGCTCCGCAAATATTATTCAAGCTGATCTTGTAGATACAAGTATATTGCCAAATCTTGTTGAGGAAACAATCAAGAAATACGGCAGATTAGATATTCTTATAAATAACGCTTCTAGTTATTACCCGACAGAAATCGGAAAAATGAATGAAAAGAATTGGAACGATCTCATTGGAAGTAATTTAAAAGCCCCTTTATTTTTATCTCAACTTGCAGCAGATGAACTTATTAAAACTAAAGGCTGCATCATAAATATCACAGATACCCATATAGACAAGCCGAAAAAAAATTATATTATTTATAGCATTGCTAAATCAGGTCTTGCCACATTAACAAAATCACTTGCTCAAGAATTAAGTCCAGATGTTAGAGTTAATGCCGTTGCTCCAGGTCCAGTTTTATGGCCTGAAAATAATGAAGAATTTAATGATATTTATAAACAACGAGTCATTTCTCAAACATTATTAAAAAAAATGGGTACGCCGAAAGATGTAGCTATGGCTGTCAAATTTTTAGTATTAGATGCTCCATTTATTACAGGTCATATTCTAGCCGTCGATGGGGGAAGATCACTGTCGTTATGATTCCGCAAATTCCAATAGACGCAACGAATAACTTTCTTAAGTTACGGAATAAACTTATAGGGTTAACTGGTAAAGCAATCACTGATTTCAATATGATTGAAAATAATGACCGAGTTTTAGTATGCATGAGTGGCGGTAAGGATTCATATTCATTATTAATGTTTTTGCTAGCGCTTAAAGAAAGAGCGCCTATTCACTTTGATATCATTGCAATGAATTTAGATCAAAAACAGCCTGACTTTCCTGCGGATGTATTACCCAATTTTTTAAAAAACTTAGGTATTGAGCACCTTATTGTGACCGAAGATACCTACTCAATTGTTAAAGAAAAAATCCCAAGTGGCAAAACAACCTGCTCTTTATGTTCTCGACTAAGACGAGGCATTATTTACAGAACAGCGAAAGAACTTAATATCAACAAAATTGCTTTGGGCCATCATCGTGACGATATTGTTGAAACGCTTTTTCTTAATATGTTTTTTGGATCCAAATTAAAAGCTATGCCGCCTAAATTAATTTCTAATGATGGTGAAAATATTATCATCAGACCTTTAGCATATTGCTCAGAAAAAGAAATCTCAAGCTATGCATCTCGTATGAATTTTCCGATTATCCCTTGTAATCTATGTGGCTCACAAGAAAACCTTCAAAGAAAAAAAATAAAAGAAATGTTGATGGCATGGGAAAAAGAGCAGCCAGGGCGGATTAATAATATATACAGAGCTATCTCAAATGTTGAACTTTCTCATTTAGGGGACCGACAACTTTATGACTTCGAAAATCTTAATCAATCCATCAAAGAAAAAGACGATGAACTCATCTTTACGGAAGATTTAATTAGAAACCTGAATGCCGACCTAAGTAATATTGCTTCATTCGCTGAAAATATTGCTTCTTAAAATCATTATTTAAATTTAATTAACGTAATTTATTTAAGTAAGTTAGTATAGACACCTTGTATATATCAAGATTTAAATTTATTATTCATCAAAATTTTTTGATCTAGAAACCACCCAATGTCTAAACTTTTAATTGTTGAATCCCCGTCTAAAGCCAAAACGCTTAAAAAGTATCTTGGTGGTAAATTTGAAGTTTTGGCATCTTATGGCCATGTTCGCGATCTGATTCCAAAAACAGGTGCCGTTGAAACTGACAATAATTTCAAAATGAATTATGCAATTATTGAAAGAAACTCCAGACACGTTGATGAAATTGCAAGGGCCGTAAAAAAATCAGATGAAGTTTATCTCGCTACCGATCCGGACCGAGAAGGAGAAGCTATTTCTTGGCATATTTTAGAAATACTTAATGAAAAAAAATTAACTAAAGACAAATTAATTAAACGCGTCATTTTTCAGGAAATTACAAAATCAGCTATCGAATATGCCATTGAGCATCCTCGAGACATTTCGATGCCACTTGTTAATGCACAACAAGCAAGAAGAGCGCTCGACTATCTTGTTGGATTTAATTTATCACCTCTCCTTTGGAAGAAAATTAGAAGAGGTTTGTCAGCAGGAAGAGTTCAGAGTCCGGCGCTAAGACTTATTATCGAAAGAGAAATTGAAATCGAAAAATTTATCAGCCAAGAATATTGGTCGATTCATTTAGATTCCATAAAATCTAAAAACAAATTTCAAGCAAAACTTATTCAGCTCGACAATAAAAAAGTAGAGCAATTTACTATTACTTCAAAAGAGGACCATGAATCTGTTGTTGGTAAATTAATTTTAGAAAGTGCTGGCAAAACAAAAGTGACTCGTGTTGAAAAGAAACAAAGAACACGCAACCCCGCACCTCCTTTTACCACATCAACACTTCAACAAGAGTCGGTTAGAAAACTTGGCTTCACAACAAGTCGAGCTATGAGAATTGCCCAGCAACTTTATGAAGGTATTGATATCGGGAGCGGCACTGTAGGTTTAATTACTTACATGAGAACTGATTCACTCACACTCTCAAATGAAGCAATGAATCAAATTAGAGGTTACATTCAGTCTAATTTCGATGCAGATTACTTACCTAAAGCACCTATTTTTTATAAGACAAAATCAAAAAATGCTCAAGAAGCACATGAAGCAATTCGGCCGACCGACATCAGCCGAACACCTCAAAGTCTTATTGGCAAACTATCTCCCGAGCAATTTAAGTTATATGAAATGATATGGAAACGTTCTTTGGCAAGCCAAATGACACCGGCAAAATTTGATGCTGTAAGTGTAGATCTTGCTATTGGATCTGAAGCAAATTTATTTAGAGCTACTGGTCAAACACTTATATTTCCTGGATTTATCGCTATTTATACTGAGAGCTTAGATGATGCTTCAAATGAAGATGAAGACTCTCTTAAATTACCCCCACTTGAAACTGGTGAAATTCTAACAGTCGATAAAATATATGGCGATCAACATTTTACTGAACCTCCGCCAAGATACTCCGAAGCCAGCTTAGTAAAATCTCTTGAAGAATACGGTATCGGAAGACCTTCTACTTATGCAAGTATTATTTCAACACTCCAAGATCGCGAATATGTCATTCTTGATAAAAAGAGATTCATGCCTACTGATGTAGGTCGTGTTGTTAATAAATTCCTAACTGAACATTTCACTCGCTATGTTGATTATGATTTTACTGCTGGTCTTGAAAGCTCTTTAGACGAAATTGCAGAAAATAACAAAGAGTGGGTGCCACTTCTTAAAAGCTTCTGGGATGATTTTAATAAAACAATTGTTGAAAAATCAAATATAGATCGAGCTGAAATTACACAAGAAGCAATTCATGAAAACTGTCCTAAATGTGGCAAGCCTTTGTTTTCCAGATTAGGTAGAAGAGGTAAATTTATTGGATGTTCTGGGTATCCGGATTGTGACTACACAAGAAATGTTAATGGTGACTCAAGCACTCCAAATGAACCTGTCCTTGTTTGCAAAGATCCCGAAACTGGAAAAGACGTTCTATTGTTAGTCGGCCCCTACGGGCCTTATCTTCAAGTTGGCGTTCAAGAGGAAGATAGCAAAAAGAAACCTAAGCGCGTAAGCGTTCCTAAAGAAATATCATTAAGTGATCTCAATGAGGATATAGCATTAAATCTTTTATCACTTCCTAAAGAACTAGGTCTTCACCCAGATACGGGGAAGAAAGTGATTGTTAATATTGGACGTTTTGGGCCTTATGTAAATTATGATGGAAAATTTAAATCTATTCCAAGATCAGAATCTATTTTTGATGTAACGCTTGAACGAGGGCTTGAGCTCATTGCGGAAGCTATCGCTAAAAATGCTCCTTTAAGAACGCTGGGTAATGACCCCGAAACAAATCTTTCGGTTGAAATCTTTAATGGTCGCTATGGCACATATCTTCAAAAAGGGTCAACTAAAGTCACTCTTCCAAAAGATCAAGATATTGAAAAAATTACTTTCGAAGAGGCTTTAATTCTTATTAGCAACAAAGAAGCTTCGGGCAAAGGCAAAAAGAAAACGGCAATTAAAAAAACAACCGTCAAGAAAACATCTGAGAAAAAAGTGGCTACGAAAAAACCCGTGGCAAAAAAGAAAGCCAGAAAAACTAAAGAGGTTTAGCTGTTTTGTTTAAATTGATCTGAATAAGAAATTGAAGAGGTTTTTTCAATCCATTTTCGAATTCTATTTGCGTCCGCAATTCGAGTAGCACTTCCATAAGATTTAAGTAATACAATAATCATAGGTTGCCCACTAATCATAGCTTGCATGACAAGGCATTTTCCAGCTTCTTGAATAAAACCAGTTTTTGATAAGCCAATCACCCAATCACTTTTTCTAACCAATCCATTCGTATTATTAAAGTTAACTGGTGCACGATGGCCTTTAACGTAGGCCTCATAAGAAGCTGTCGTTGTGATTTCTCGAATTTCAGGATATTGATAAGCAGCTTTTACCATCTTCACAAGATCTTCTGCTGTCGACATATTATGGTTATTAAGTCCTGTAGGATCTGCAAATTCACTTCGAGTCATATCAAGTTGTAATGCTTTAATATTCATCGCATTTACAAAGCCAGTCTTTCCTGTTGGGTAATTTCTTCCTAAGGCAGCAGCAGCACGATTATCAGAAGCAATTAAAGCAATTTTAAGAAGTTCTGAGCGAGGTAATATTGTTCCAACAGGTAATTTTGAGCTTGAATTTTTTAAAGTATCAACATCTTCATCGGTAATAGTGATTTCTTCATCCATTGGAAGCTTTGCATCTAATGTGACCATAGCTGTCATAAGCTTAGTTACGGATGCAATAGATGTTTGCGCATCTGTATCTTTGGCATATAAAACTTCGCCTGTATTTTGATTCACGATTAATGCATTTGAAGAAGCCACTCTTAACAGACCATCTTTATTAGTCTTATTGTCTGTTGCAGATATACGGGCTAATTCTGCTTTTGTAGGTTTTTTAGATCTTGGTTGATTTGCTTCGACTGAGATTGAAGCCAAAAGAAAGAAAGAGGTTAAGCTTAGGATGAAAAAAAGTCTGATACGTTCTCTCACTCGGTAATCTCCTATTCATACTAAATTTACGCGATAATAAACAAAAAAACCATATTTGTCATTAACTTAATGTATTTAAAGATAAAATTGCTATCAACTAATTTACTATGAACATTCCTAATGCACTTATTTATACGCCCGAACACCTCTGGATTAAATCTATCGGTGAAAATACTTATGAAATTGGTATTACTGATTATGCGCAAAATCTTTTGGGTGATATCGTTTTTATAGAATTGCCTGTATTACAAAATCAGATCTCAAGAAATATAGCTTTTGGAGTGGTTGAGTCAGTCAAAACTGCTTCTGATCTAATGGGCCCGCTTAATGGTGTAATGATTGAAATTAATCCGAACATTCAAAAATCGCCAGAATTAATTAATGATAAGCCTTATGAAAATTGGATTTGTAAAATATCGTCTCAAGACGATATTGATAACAAAGAACTCTTTTTAGATGCTTCTCGATATAGCGAACTTACTCGCTAATTACATTTCTTTTGTAGTATCAATTAATTGAATTTCATAACCACGATCGCGATAAAACTTTAAACGATCTCTTGCTGTTTTTTTATCTTCTTCATTCTGAGACACAATCTCAATAAGTCTTAAGTATCTTGAAAAAGAAGATGAAATATCTGGCTTTAAATTAATCATAAAATCATCACTCACGGATTTGTAATCCCAACCAATATGAATAGGCGCTCTTTCTTCTTGATGCCCTATAATGTGAGGCAGAAATGAAGTGGTTGAAGCTGTATAAAGAAAATCGCTTAATGCCTCAGCGCCATTTAAATCATTTACTGCTATAAATATTTTTCTTTTACGAAAAATTTCTCTTTCTAATATTTCATGAATTTTATTGAGTTTATTTTCTACATTAAAATAAAAATCTATATAGGTCATGAAGACTTAATTCATTTTACTTAAGATATATTGGGTTAATAATCCAACCGGCCTTCCTGTAGCGCCTTTAGCTTTTCCAGATTTCCATGCGGTACCTGCAATATCCAAATGAGCCCATTTATATTTTTTTGCAAATCTAGATAAAAAACATGCTGCAGTAATACTGCCCCCTGCTCTTCCACCAATATTGGCCATATCAGCAAAATTACTGTCTAGCTGTGATTGATAGTCTTCCCACAATGGCATACGCCATGCTCGATCCATGGATGTTTGTCCTGCTGATTCTAAATCTTTTGCTAGTTTATCGTCATTGCTATATAACCCTGAAGCATGATGACCCAATGCAATCACACAAGCACCAGTAAGAGTAGCAATATCGATCACTACATCCGGATTAAATCTCTCTGCATAAGTTAATGCATCACATAATATTAATCGACCTTCAGCGTCAGTATTTAATACCTCAATTGTTTGTCCTGACATACTAGTTAAAATATCTCCGGGTTTTAAAGCTAAACCATCCGGCAAATTTTCACATGTTGGAATTATTCCAATGACATTCATAGGAAGATTTAATAAACCAATTGTCTTAAAAGTGCCTAGCACACTAGCTGCTCCGCACATATCATATTTCATTTCATCCATATCGCCGGCGGGTTTAATTGATATACCGCCCGCATCAAAAGTAATTCCCTTGCCTACTAAAATAATAGGCTTTTGCGTTTTTTTGCCTTTATTATGTTGAAGTACGATAAATTTTGGCGGCTGTCTGCTTCCTTTCGCAACACCAAGAAAAGAACCCATTTTTAATTTTTCAATTTGCTTCTGATCCAAAACTTCAATTTTCATGCCATGTTCTTTTCCAATTTCTTGAGCTTTTTTACCTAGGTAAGTTGGTGTGCAGATATTAGGCGGAAGATTGCCAAGTGTTTTTGTGAGTTCAATTCCTTTTGCTAGCGCAAAAGATTTTTTTAAGGCTGCTTCTGCAATTTTTTGACTTTTTTTATCTACAACTAAAAAAATATCAAAAGTTTTTTTAGTTTTTTTATTAACAGTTTTAAGTTCAGCGAATTCATAACTTGCATCCATAACTTCGTTAACAAAATGCTCAACATTCCAAGCTATATCAGCTTCCTTAATTGAAGCAATTTGAAGAAGAGATGTGATTGTTTTAACGTCCATTTTCTTAAGTGCATGAATCATGGCTCTTACTGCGGCGTGATATTTTTTCCCATCAAGCTCTTTTTCTTTGCCTAGGCCTATTAGAAGTATTTTTGGAATTTTTATCCCTGGAACGTTATATAAAATAAGTGAAGAACCTGCTTTGCCACTCATATCGCCATGTTTTAATATCGAAGCAATATGGTTAATAGTGGATGTGTTTAAAGATAATTTGTCATAAACAAGCTTGAGTGAGTCATAAACTCCAATGACCAAGACATCTGAGCGTTCTTTCTCCGGATGATCGATTTTTATGCTAAATTTCATATATATTCCTTAAATATTCTCGAATTTTTAAAAACGGGAAAAATCAATGTTATTTAAAACCTCGTTAAAAAAAGAACTGCTTACCAACTCAATTACGGCGCTTTTAATACTTACTAGTATTGTAATGGCGCAAAGAATTACAGTTTATCTTAGATTTGCTTCTAAAGGCTTCATCCCTAATGATTCAATAAAAACAATTCTAGGGCTTAATCTTATCAAATATTCCCCGCTCCTATTATCTCTCTCTATTTTTCTGGCGGTATTACTTACGCTTTCTCGATGGTATCGAGACCATGAAATGATCATTTGGCTGAGCTCCGGTATGAGCCTTGCAAAGATTATTAAGCCTATTACTTCATTTGCTCTGCCTGCAGTATTGATGGTCGCCTTTCTTTCTCTTTTTTTAAATCCTTGGGCAGTTAGAACAGCAGACCAATATAAGAGTCAATTAAAAAGTCGCGATGAATTATCAAGAATTAGTCCTGGGACATTTAAAGAATCAAAAAGTTCTGATCGAGTATTTTATGTTGAAAGTTTTGACGAGCTAGGAAGTGCTGTGAAAAATATATTTGTACAAACAAAGCAACATAATAAATTGGGTGTTGTAATAGCTAATAATGGCCATCGAGAAATTTCTAATAAAGGTGATAACTATATTATTTTGCAAAAAGGCCGACGATACGAGGGCGTTCCAAATACAAAGGAGTTTTCAACAACAGAGTTTGATCAGTATGGTATTTTGACAGCCCAACAACCTGTTGAGCCTTATACAGAAAGTATTGATAGTAAAAAACTTTCTGATGTAATGAAATCCAATGCGCCGGAAGATCGTTTAGAATTTCAATGGAGAATTTCATCCCCTATCTCATGTATTTTATTAGTTTTTTTAGCCATTCCTTTAAGCTTTACAAATCCTCGAGCGGGAAGATCCATCAATATTATTTTTGCTGTGCTTATTTTTATAATCTATAACAATCTTTTGGCCATCATGAATACATTCATTACTCTAAAAAAAGTAAGTGTAACTATTGGCTTTTGGCCAATTCACTTAATTTTTCTATTAGCGGCCATATATCTTATTTATAGACGTTCAATGAACCAGCCATTACTTAGCTTTAAAAATATCATAGGTACAAAATGAAAATTTTAAATCGATACCTCAATCTAGAGCTAGCCATTCCTATATTCTGGATTATGGTTGGCTTAATAGGCATATTTACTTTTTTTGATTTCATTCAAGAAATGAATGATTTAGGCAAAGGCTCATATAATTTACTTAGCGTCTTTGGTTATGTTGTTTTTAGCATTCCTGGGCACGTTTATGAAATTGTTCCTATAGCAGTTCTTATTGGCTCGATGTACGCCATGGGACAGCTTTCTGAAAATTCGGAATTTACTGTTATTCGATCAAGTGGATTTTCAATAAAACGTATTGCATTTACATTGTCTTTTACAGGATTATTTTTTACATTATTTACATTTGCCGTAGGAGATCTTGTCACCCCTATAACAGAGAAAAAAGCCCAAGAAATAAAAATTACAGCTAAAGATGCAATTGTCACGCAAGAATTTAAATCTGGTTTATGGATAAAAGATAATAATAGTTTTATTAATGTGGAACATGTTCTTCCCGATTCAAGCTTGTCTGACATTCACATATATGAGTTTGATAAGACTTTTCGTTTAAGAACAATTACAAACGCTAAAAAAGGCAGCTTTAAAGAATCTGAATGGAAGCTGGATGATATTAACCAAACAATTTTTGATCAAGATAAGGTTTCTACGAATTCACTCAAAAGCGCAAATTGGAAATCACTCATAAAGCCGGAAATGATGAATGTCCTTCTTGTTTCACCAGAAAAAATGTCATCAATGAGCCTGGTCCATTTTATTAAATATTTAAAAAATAATAAACAAAAAGTAACAAGGTATGAAGTCGCTTTATGGGAAAAATTAGTTTATCCATTAGCATCCATAGCAATGGTTTTGTTCGCCATTCCATTTGGATTCTTTCAGGAACGTTCGGGCGGTAAAAATCTAAAAATATTCTTGGGCATTCTAATTGGCATCTTCTATCAGATTATGAATTCGTCTTTCAGATACATTGGACTTCTTAATGATTGGCATCCACTTTCATGTGCCGTAATACCCACGCTTATTTTCTTTTCAATTGGCGTGATGATGATTTATAAAACCGAACATCAGTGAAATAATTTTTCAAAATTTGATCGTGAAGATAAGAATGTTTTTTATCAGTAAGAGCCCATATAAAACTCACACCTCCTAGAAGGGCTCCTAAAGTTGCAAATACATAACGTTTCCATGCTAATGGAAATGTTAGGAGTCCCCTAGTAGAAGTTATTTTTAATTGCCATGCTCTCATTGCAAGAGTCTGACCAGACCTTGTCCAACAATAAGTCAAATAAATTCCAGAAGTCAGCCATAAATAAATTTGAAAAATTAGTCTTTGATATACCCCAAAAAATCCATTAAAAAAAAATATAAAAATGAAGCCTGTTATCATCCATAAAGGCACAAGAGCAAATAACTCATAAATTAAAGACCCGTAAAGTCTGATAAGTGGAGGAGATTTTTTATTCACAAATAAATACTAAATCAATGAAGGGCAATATAAAGATATATAGAATAAAAAATTCCGTTTATACCCAAATGCCAAACTTTTATGTTTGATTTTTGAATAAGAGCTCTAATCCATAAAGAAGAAATAAGTGTTATAAAAATGCACAAGTAAACTTCTTTTCTTGGTTCCCATGGAGTCAAGAGAATGCCTATAGCTGGAAGAAGTGTTCCTTGGAATACCATGGCACCAGTTATATTGCCAAAAGCTAAAGTATCTTTACCTTTGCGTATCCAAAAAATACTATTCACTTTTTCTGGAAGTTCAGTCGCTATTGGAATAATTAACATAGATAAAATAAGAGCAGAAATTCCTAAAATAGATGAAGCTTCTTCAATACCATAAATAAAACCCTTCGCTCCGTATATCAACAAAGCTAAACCTATAAGAAGCTGTATAGAAATAACTAAATAATTATTTGGGCATCCAATTCTTTCCATAAACATTGGGCTTGATGCTTCGGTAGCATGGCCTTCGTTAACAAGTTTTTTTGATGCTTTAATTGTCATTAAAATATAAATGAAATACGAAAAAACCATTAAAAAAGCTATTAACCCTCTAGCAAGCTCAGAGGTATGAGGAATAAATAAAGCTATTCCAGCAAAGATAAATGAAAATATGAAAAAATCTAAGTCTCTAATTAGCCCAGTTTTTTCAGGTTTTAAATGTCCACTAAATCCTCTGTGTCCAATGACAGACACAGCCATAATGAACATTGTTAAAGTAGAGAGCATGAGAGGGGCGCCTAAAATTGCACCCACTCCAACTTGGTGATTAGTTTCAAGATCCCCATGTGAGGATAAAAGTGCCAATAGTGGGACTAAAGTCTCAGGAAGCGCAGTTCCTATAGCTGCAAAAATTGATCCTGTAACACCTTCAGAGATTTTTAATTTCTCTCCTAAATGTTCAAGCGCATTGGTAAATATCTCAGCTGAGACTAGAATAACTAATAACATGAAACATAATTTTAAGAAAATCATCTCAATCCTTTAATTTTAATAACGCATAGATTAACAATGCTTACACCTATAGTAATAAATGATGCTGGATTTGCGAATAAAGCAAAAGTCATATTATCGCCTAACTTTGACAGCCGACCCAGCAAGTCTGACGTTAATTTGATTGTAATTCATAATATTAGTCTCCCGCCCAGAATTTATGAGGGAAATAATATTATTGATTTATTTACAAACAAACTTAATCCTGACAATCATGAATACTTTAAATCTATTTCAAATTTAAAAGTATCTTCTCACTTCTTGATTAGACGAGATGGATCGCTTTTTCAATTTGTATCATGTCTAGAGCGCGCTTGGCATGCTGGCGAATCTAGCTGGAATCAAATTAATAATTGTAACGATTTTTCAATTGGTATTGAGCTAGAGGGGAGTGATTATGATGCTTTTGAAACCAAACAATACATTAGCCTGAAAGAACTAATTCAATCCATAATAAACGAATACCCCATCAAAGATATTGTAGGTCATTCTGACATTGCACCATCTAGAAAAACTGATCCGGGTCCTTATTTTGAATGGGATATAATAAAAAATTGTTTTGATGAATTAATAAATAAAAATTAATTTCTGCGAATTATTTTTTGCACAATTAAACTTACGACAATATCCCCTTCCACATTTACTGCCGTTCTAAACGTATCAAGCAGACGATCAATCGGTAATAAAATTGCAAGCGCTTCTAAAGGAAGGCCAACGGATTGTAATACCATAGCCATAGTTACCATACCAGCACTTGGTATTCCAGGGGCGCCAATTGCACCGATCATGGCAGTAAAGAAAACAATGATTTGCTGTCCTACCCCCAAGTCAATGCCAGACAGATTTGCAATAAATAAGGCAGCGGACGCCTCATAAAGTGCTGTTCCATCCATATTCATCGTTGCCCCTATTGGTATAACAAATCCAGCAATGTCAGATTTAACTTTTAAATTTTTTTCAACAACTCTCAAAGTGATTGGAATTGTCGCACTGCTAGAACTGGTTGCAAAAGCGGTCATAATTGCCTCTCGAGCACCTTGCCATAATACAAATATATTTATTTTTGTAAAAAAATAAAGCAGCAAAGGTAAAACGACTATTCCATGGAAAAGTGTCATACCAATAATTACCATTATAAATTTTGATAGCGTGACAAATAAATCTGGGGATTGTTGAGCAATTAATTTGATAATGAGGGCTGTGATACCGTAAGGTGAAAATTTTACAATCCAAGATACTATCTTCATGCTAATGCCTAGCAAACCATTAAATATTTTTTTTACTTCAAAAAATTCTTTATCTCCTTTAGCAATTGCGAGACCTACCAATATCGAAAATGTAATAACGCCTAAAATATTTCCTTCGGTCATTGCTTTAAATGGATTAACAAAAATACCACTAAGAAATTGTTTGATAAATACTGGAAGTGAAATTGAAGATGAGTGAAAATTATTTAATTGCTCGCTAAATATTGACAAGGACATGCCTTGTCCAGGCTCAAATAAATTCATTGATCCAAGACCCAATACAATTGCAAGAGCCATGGAAATAAAAAAGAATAAAAATGTTAAAAACCAAATTTTTGATGATTGCTTATGTGAGCTTAGATTGGCAATACCTACAGATATGGAAAAGAATATTACTGGAATCAATACCATCTTTAGAGATGAAACAAATATATCCGCAATAAGATCGGCTATATAAATAATTAAATCACTTCCAATAACTGAAGGATTGAATTTGATATAAAAGCCAATCAATAAACCAACAAATGCCCCAATTAAAATCTGATGATTTGTTGTATTTTTCATTTTCTTAATCTATGCGCTCAAAAACAGCGGCAAAAAATCCGTCTGTTTTTTGATTATTCGGAGTCAATTTTAAAAAATTGCCGGTAGAAAGAGGTATTTGATTTTTTATCAAAATTTCATCAACAGAAATAGATTTAAAATTTCCATTTTGTTTTAAGAAAGTTTCAACGACAGACTCGTTTTCTCTCTTCAAAAGACTGCATGTAGAATAAATTAAACGTCCTTCTTTTTTTACTAGCTTTTTAGCCTCCTCAAGAATGGCTAATTGTTTAACATTGAGCTCATCTAGATCTTGAATAGAATTTTTCCATTTTAAATCTGGATTTCTCCTAAACGTTCCAGTTCCGCTGCATGGAACATCAACAAGTACCCGATCAAATTTTCCATGTAATTTTTTTAATTTTGCATCTTTTTCATTTTTTATTTTTTGTGCAAATAAGTTAGATAATCCTGATTTTTTTAATCGCTTACCTAGATTTACAATTCTTTTTTCAGAAATATCGTAAGCATATATGCGTCCAGTATTTTTCATAATTGCGCCTATTGCCAAACTCTTCCCTCCTGCGCCAGCGCAAAAATCTGCAACCATCATTCCTCTTTTTGCATCCACTACAAAGCTTAATATTTGACTACTTTCATCCTGAACCTCTATTTTTCCTTCCACGAACAATGGGTTTCGGCTTAATGATGTTCCTCGAGGAATTCTTATACCACTAGGTGAGTAAGTCATTGTTTCAATATCAGTTACTTCTTGTGTAAGCAATTTAATTAGCTCGTCTCTACTAATTTTTATAGTATTCACTCTTATATCTAACTTAGCTGGCTCAAGAAAACTTCTACCCAGAATTATTGCTTCATCTATACCGTATTGTTCAACCAATAAATCCCAAAGCCAGTCAGGTAAACTCAATTTTTCTGGCCATGTGTATTTTTCTGTATCTCTTGATTTTAATGATTTAGCCCATTCAATTTCTTCTTTATTCAAACTATGCTCTAAGTCACGAATACTTCTGCCTTCAATTTTTATTAGCCATGCAATCACGAGCTTTTTATAATTATCATCATCTTCGTTTATTTTTTTTAAAAATCTTAATCGCCTAATGACGCCATAGATACATTCGGCAATTTCTCCTCTGTCTTTTTGTCCTAGCTCGCCATGCTCTCTGTAATAGTTACTTAATTTCATATCTGCGGGCCCATGAAAGTCTAATATTTCGCCCAAAATATTTGCGCAGTGTTGTATTAAATTTAGATTTAGCATATTCAAAGGCCTAAACTTTCAGTCTCAATTTTTTTTGCAGATTGATCTAAAATACTTCCATCTTTTTCTGTCTTTCTTATTTTGACAGGAAGATACCTGTAATCTTTTGCAAGCCACAAATCAATTCTTTCTTCATTGTTATAATTAAATTTAGCTATATGCATAGTTAACATCTTATCTGTTTCAGTCTCAATAACCTCATCTCCAATATATGCATAATCATAGGGCTTATAATTTTTTCCATTTGTAATGTAAATTTTCATTTTGGTTAAAGGAGGTTCAAACATAAATTGATACATGAAACTTAACATATCTTGCGACCCTTCGAGGATTTCAAATTCACTCACTTTTCCGCTTATTGTAGTAATTATTTTTTTAGCGTCCCAATCAAAGGTTGCTAGATTATCTATCTTGCTACCAAATTGATAATGGTAATTTGTTGGTTTTAATCCATCTGGTGTAACTAATCCATCACTTGTTTGTATTAATTTATTCCAATAAAAAAGAGATACAAAGCCTTTTGCTTCAACTTCATTTCTAATACTGTAATGATTATCTTGATCTAATAAATACGTAGTCTTTGCTGCCCCTACAGGCGAACTATCTAAGCCTCTTCTTACATCATAATCAATAACTACTCTTTTATATTGAATTTCTTTTTTTTTGCTGCTTTGTGAGATTTCGTTTAAATCATTATTTTGTATGTTCTGATTTAAATCTTTTATTGAATTTTCTTTTATTTCGTTCGGGCTATTATCTATCTGCTTATTTTTTTTAGGGATAAGTGCTTTTTTCTTTTTTATTAACTCTTCATTCTTTATAGGGCTTTCAAGATGACTTTCAATAACAATATTAAGATTATCTGAATTATTTAAAAAAAATGGGTTGTATATATCAATACCGCCCAGCAAAAAAAGATGGATTAAGATTGAAACAAAAATGGCTAACAAAAATTTTACATGGTTACTTTTTAGTAATTTTTTTATAATGTTAAATCCCATTGAGGTCTATATTTGCCTGTATCAAATTTTGCTCCAGTGTTGAACCATTTTTTTCTTGGTAACGAATACGAACTGGTAATTTATAAAGTTTATTATTCAACCATAATTGAGTTTCTGGCTTTCCATCCTTTTCGGCCAGACTCTGAATGGAAGTGGTCTCAAAATTTATATCGCCTAATGAAAGTAATGCTTTTTTATCCGTGATCCTAAATTGATATTTTTTATACTTTTTACCTGTAGCAGCTACAAATTCAATTATTGGCTCTTCGAAATTTTCATAATTAAATTGATATAAGTAACTAATTAAATCTTGTGTTTTATTTTCTATGCTTTCTTTTGTTTCGCTACCTTTATAACGAGTAATTAATATTTGATTGTCCCAATCGAAATCAACAATTGCATCTTTGCTCGCATTATTTCCTTGATGAACTTCAAAGTGTTTTGGCTTTAAGCCCTCAGGCGTAATAATGCCTTCACTTATCAATACACGATCTCCAAATAATGCATAAAGACCAATACCTTTTGTAGCGCTCTCAATGTGATATCTACCTGTTTCATCAGTTACAAATTTCTCAAAGACAGTGCCCAGAAGCTCTCCATTCTGGGTGAGCTCGTATTTCAACTCTAAATTGGTGGGAAGTTCTTTTGAAAAAGATAATGTATGAAATAAAAATAAAAAAAATGCTAGCCAATTTTTGGATGGCAATAATTTTTTCATATCTAGATTAAATTACCCTAGTAGAATGCTCATTAGCTTCGCGCTTTCTAATAACGCCTATCTCATAAACTGTCTCATTGGATTCTTGTAAGATCTGTTTAGCTTTGGTGATATCTTTTTGATCAATGACGATAGCCATACCTATTCCACAATTAAATGTTCGATAAAGTTCCGTGTTAGGAATGTTTCCTTTTTCTTGAAGCCATTGAAAAAGTTTTGGCAATGGCCAGCTTGATGATTGAATTTCTGCCATCAAATCTTCCCCTAAAATACGTGGGATATTCTCGGTAATGCCACCGCCCGTGATGTGCGCCATACCTTTAATTTGAATTGTATCTTTAAGTTTAAGGATGGATTTTACGTAGAGCTTTGTGGGTTCCATTACAATATCTTTTAATGTTTTTCCATCAAAAGGGTCTGAAAAATCAGCTTTTTCATTGCTGATAATTTTCCTAATTAAAGAATATCCATTTGAATGAGCTCCGCTAGAAGCAAGACCAATTACTGCATCGCCAGATTGAATTGTTTTGCCATTAATGATTTCACTTTTTTCTACAACACCTACTGCGAACCCAGCTAAATCATACTCACCTTCGGGATACATACCTGGCATTTCTGCTGTTTCTCCACCTACAAGAGCGCATCCAGATTGAGCACAGCCTTCTGCAATACCTTTAATAACTTGAGATGCTATTTCTACATCAAGTTTTCCGCATGCAAAATAATCAAGAAAGAATAAAGGCTCAGCACCTTGAACCAATATGTCATTAACACTCATGGCAACCAAATCAATTCCGACTGTGTCGTGTTTATTCAATTCAAATGCTAATTTAAGTTTTGTTCCTACACCGTCTGTGCCTGAAACCAGAATAGGTTCTTTGTACTTTTTAGGAACTTCAAATAAAGACCCAAAACCTCCAATTCCACCTAAAACCTCGGCTCGCATAGTTTTTTTTGCAAAAGGCTTAATTCTCTCAACAAGCTGATCGCCTGCCTCAATATCCACTCCTGCATCCTTATAAGTGATGGATTGGCTATCTTTTTTTGCATCATCTTTATTCAAAAGATTAACTCTCTTTCATTAAACATTTGGGTTAGTCGTTATAATTGAAATTTTAACCGAAATATATTTTAAAGATGTGCATAATTAAGGCTATCTTTATCTAAATAAGCTTTCCATAGATATGAAACAGATGCTATTAGCCCTATCTCCAACACCGAAACAATCTTTTGAAAATTTTGTAGTTGGTCAAAATATCGAAGCAGTTCATACCTTAAAGCAAATCATCTCAAATGAATTACCCATTCAATTTATATATCTTTGGGGCAATGAAGGCTCAGGCAAATCTCATTTAGCTCATATTGCCTCGGATCATGGATTTATCATTCATGATGATGTTCATTTGCTCGATGAGCCAGGTCAAATCGAGTTATTTAATACATACAATAGATGCAAAGACTCTAAACAAAATATGTTGGTAACCGGGCTTTATTCTCCCCTTCAAATGAAGTTAAGAGATGACTTAGCAACAAGACTTGCTTGGGGTGTCACTTATGAAGTGATAGGCCTATCTGATGAAGAAAAAAAATTGGCGCTTTTAAAACATGCTGATGAAAGAGGTATGAAGCTCAGCATGGACATTATTGATTATTGCCTAAAATATCTAAAACGGGATATGCCAAATTTATTTTCTATACTAGAAGCTTTGGATAAATGGTCTTTAACTTATAAAAGGCCCATCACACTCCCATTACTTAAAGAAATTATCGAAGCTAATAAGATTTAGCTTATTGACGAATAAGGTAATCGAAAGCTCCAAGAGAAGCTTTTGCTCCCTCCCCCATCGCAATAATAATTTGCTTATAAGGTACGGTTGTTACATCACCTGCAGCAAACAAACCTGGTAATGAAGACTGATTGTGATGATCAACCATAATTTCACCAAACTTTGAAAGATCTAAAGTGTTTTTAACAAAATCTGTATTTGGCAACAATCCAATCTGAATAAAAATACCCTCGAGCTCAATAGTTTTCTTCTCATTTGATTTTCGATCTAGATAAATCATGCCGCTTACCTTCTCTGTACCAATCACTTCGGTAGTTTGCGCATTTAATATGACATCTACATTGGACAAGCTATAAAGTCTTTTCTGTAAGATATCGTCAGCTTTGAGTTCAGATGCAAATTCAAAAAGAGTGACATGTCCTACAATATTTGCAAGATCAATTGCAGCTTCAACGCCAGAATTTCCACCTCCTATAACTGCAACATGTTTACCTTTGAATAAAGGGCCGTCACAGTGAGGGCAATATGCGACACCTTTACCTTTAAATTCTTTTTCGCCAGGGACATTTAACTCTCTCCATCTTGCACCTGTTGCAACAATTACTGACTTACTTTTAAGTTTTCCACCGTTTTCAAGTTCTATTTCAAATAATGAATTTAGATCATTTTTTTGAACGCTTTTTGCACGTTGCAAATTCATAATATCAACTTCATATTCTTTTACGTGCTCTTCAAGTGCTGCAACTAATTTTGGTCCTTCAGTTGCTTTCACAGAAATAAAATTTTCTATGCCTAAAGTATCCATCACTTGACCGCCAAAACGTTCGGCAATAATTCCTGTACGTATACCTTTTCGTGCGCTATAAATTGCAGCTGATGCGCCTGCTGGCCCTCCACCAATTACTAAAACATCATAAGTTTCTTTTTTGGATATTTTTTCAGCTTCTTTTAAGCTTGCACTCGAATCAATTTTATTTACGATTTCATCAAGCTCCATTCGTCCTTGTCCAAAGGGCTTCCCATTAAGATAAATAGTGGGCACAGCCATAATCTGCTTATCTTCAACTTCTTTTTTGAATAATGCGCCATCAATCATTACATGAGAAATATTTGGATTAATGATAGACATTGCATTTAATGCCTGCACTACATCCGGACAATTGTGGCAACTTAGTGAGATATAAGTTTCAAAATGAAACTTGCCTTCAATATTTTTAATTTGTTCTATTTTTTCGGCATCTATTTTTAAAGGGTATCCACTAGCCTGAAGAAGTGCTAACACAAAAGATGTAAATTCGTGTCCTGATGGAATGCCTGCAAAAGTGATGCCTGTAATTTCTTTTTCTCTGTTAATTTCAAAAGAAGGAATTCTTTTTGAAGCATCCGCTTCTTTGCTTAAAGTAATTTTTTCTGACAAAGATGCGACTTCCTCTAACATCTCTATCATTTCGTTAGATGATGGATTTTCATCAACATAAGCTACAAGCTTTATTGGATTAACAAGCCTAGTCATATAGTCTTGAAGTTGATTTTTAATTGCTAAATCTAGAGCCATTATATTTCCTTGAACATTTATCTCATTATGAAACGCCCAGGCCAATATTCGGCCTGGGATTCATTTTTGTATTTAGATCTTACCTACGAGATCTAATGACGGAGCAATTGTTTTAGCTCCTTCTTGCCATTTTGCTGGGCAAACTTGACCTGGATTATTAGCTACGTATTGTGCAGCTTTTAATTTACGTAATGTTTCTTTCACGTCACGCGCAATTGCATTGTCATGCACTTCCATTGTTTTGATTTCACCTTTTGGATTGATAATAAAGGTGCCTCGCAATGCTAAGCCCTCTTCTTCAATGTGCACTTCAAATGCTCGTGTCAATTGATGTGTAGGATCACCGATTAATGGAAATTTTGCCTTACCAACTGCTGGTGAAGTTTCATGCCAGACTTTGTGCGAAAAATGTGTATCAGTTGTAACGATATAAACTTCTGCACCTGCTTTTTGAAATTCTGCATAATGATCAGCAGCATCTTCAACTTCAGTTGGGCAGTTAAATGTAAATGCCGCTGGCATAAAAATAACAACTGACCATTTTCCTTTAAGATTTGCTTCTGTAACGTCAATGAACTTGCCATTGTGAAATGCTGTTGCTTTAAACGGTTTTACTTCAGTATTAACTAATGAAGACATCGTTTTCTCCTTCTTTGGTTGGTTTAAAAATGATGATTATAGGTAAGTCATATTGATATGTATAATCAATTGTTATTATATTTATGATATATTTTACTTATCATTTATAAAAATTAGCAAACAGGTTATTGATTGATCATGTCTCGAGGGGATTTATTTTTTATCTTTGCTACGATCGTTAGCATATTCAAAAGTTAATTGTTTTAAACGTGACTCTACAATCGACTTTTGATAAAAATTACCATCTTTAGATTTGGCTGCCAATTCCATCTGCTGAATAGCTTGTTGTAAATTAAATTTGCGATAATAAGATTCAGATTGAGCTTGATATTGAAGAAGTTCTTTTCCTTCTTTTGCATAAGCTCTAGAAAGTAATTCATAAAAATAACTATCGTCAGGATAAAGATTTATTTTGTCGTTAATAAGGCTTATAGTTTTTTCTGGCTGATTCCTCATTAAGTAGTGTTCTGCTAATCCATAAACTAATCCACGATAATTTGGATAGATATTAAGCGCTCTTATGTATTGGTTAAGTGCTTGATCAGGCTGGTTTGAAGCCACTTCAAGCTTAGCGGCTAAAGTTTCAATAATTGCACTTTTCTTAGCGTTGCTTTTTAACCACTCTATTTCATGCCGGGCCTTTAAAAATTCATTCTTTCTCATATAAGCAATTGCTAAGCCATATCTTTCTGAGGCTTCATTAATATAGCGTTTATCTTTTATGCTGCCTTCGAATTCATCAACTGCTGATTGAGGAGTTCCAATCGAAGCCCTTAATTTAGATTTAATGAACATGAAATCAGGATTATCAGGTATTTGTTTGTAGGGCGTTTGTTTCACTCGATTTTGAATGTCGGCGATTCGCTCAGTTGTAATTGGGTGGGTTCTTAAAAAACTAGGTGATGCTCCTTCTGAAAATCTAGTACCCCTTTGTAATGAATTAAAGAATGACACCATTGAGCGCCCATCAAATCCAGCATCTGTAAGTACTTGCAATCCAACTCGATCTGCCTCTTTTTCATGATCTCTTGTATAGTCCAATTCCTTTTGAACACCCATCGCTGAGGCTGCTGTCATTGTCCCCGCTGACAACTGCGGATTAGCGCGAGCCACCAAAAGAGCAAGAGCTAAACTAGCAATCGTCTTAATGCTGTCATTTTTTTGTTGGGCGATCATACGCGTGAGATGTCTTTGTGTAACGTGAGCAATCTCATGGCCGAGAACACTAGCAACTTCTGATTCGTTATTAGCAGCCAATAATAATCCTGTGTGAACGCCGATTACACCTCCAATCATTGCAAAAGCATTTATAGATGTATCTTCAACTACAAAAAAATTAAATTGCTGTCTTTTATTCGGACTATAAGCAACTAATCGATCTCCAAGATTTTTCAAATAATCAATGACTTCAACATCATGGACAATTTCAGGACTCTCGGCGACTTCTTTTAGAATTTCTCGAGCAGTCGCCTGTTCTTCTTTGACAGTAAGAATAAGCTGAGATGAATCTCCTAAATCTGGAAGTTCATCTGCAAAGGCGAAAAAACACCAAAAGAAGCTTAATAAAAGGGTTAATTTAAATTTCATTGTTGATATGATACCTTTATTAATAAATACCTTCACTTGGCTTTTCTATGAAATTAAATATTACTAAATGAAAAAACTTACTCACGTTAATCAAAAAGGTGATGCGCAACTTGTTGATATTACCGATAAAGCTATTACACATCGAAAAGCAATCGCCGAAGGCTCAATTCAGCTAAATAAAGAAACTTTAAAATTAATACAAGATAATTTAATTAAAAAAGGTGATGTTCTAAATACTGCTAGAATTGCAGGCATTCAAGCTGCGAAAAAAACTTGGGAACTGATTCCACTTTGTCACACAATTAATCTTTCCAAAGTTGATATTGATTTTAATATTGATAAAAAAAATAACATCATTACATGTCAATCATCATGTGAATGTTTTGCACAAACAGGCCTTGAAATGGAAGCCCTCTCAGCCGTCAGCATTGCCCTCCTCACCATTTATGACATGGTGAAAGCAGTAGATCGTACGATGGTCATCTCAAATATCCACTTAGTGGAAAAGAGCGGGGGACGCTCTGGGGTTTATAAACGAGAACTTAAGGCTAAACCTAAGAAGGTAGTTAAAACGAAGAAATAATAGCGTTGCTCCAATTCTGCTCCAATGAGAGGAAACGGATATGGCAACATTCAGTACCAGAAAGAATAAATGGCAAGCTAGGGTTAGACGTTTTGGTCAACCTACCATCACTAAAACCTTCCATATAAAGCAAGATGCCGAGAAATGGGCAAGAAGTATTGAGATAGAAATAGATCGTG
>JGI24890J29729_1000187_pt1 | contig 47423 bp, 68 predicted proteins | sample FreactcultureFD7_FD_29729 | JGI IMG/M metagenome (IMG submission 29729)
AAGATGAAGCGCGAAGCCAAGATCATGGAGAATGAGGCAATCATCGCTGACCCCGACAAAAAGCCGTGGGAAAAGATGGTCGCTGAGGCCACCATCATTGAATGCAAGTCGGCTGAAGACACATGGCGCAATAACCATGAAGCCGCCATCATGGAGCTGAAGACCATCAACGACCTGATGGCGGAGCTTGATCCGCAACGCAAATACGGCCACCTCCCCATGTTGGAGGCCAATGAGGCCCACCAGCGCGACGAGTGGCTGGGTGAGTTGCAGGGCCGTGTGGAGAACTTCATTCTGTCTCAGGGCAATATCCCGCACGATCACCTCAACACCATGCGCTGCCACCCAGACTTCGAGACAAAGATTGTGCCGCACATCAAGCAAGTCTTTACGGCTCTGGCTGGAAAAAGTGAGCGTCTGGACCTTCTTACTCGTCAGGCTCCCATATTCTTGGAGGATAAATCGTGACTGGATACGTCAAAACAACGACCGACAATCAGTTTGTCGAATACCCCTACGGCGCTGAAGAGCTGATGCGGGACAACCCCGGCTTTGGCTACACGCCTTACTCCGACTTTGTTGAGATTTTTCCCAACACTGACGCATATAAACTGCATGGATTTCGCATTCACTATGTTGAAATTGATGCCGATCCAACTTATGACGGTAAGACGCAAACGGTATCCCGTTCGCCTGAGCCGTTTGTTCGTGATGGCAAGTGGGTCTTTTCATGGATTGTCCGTGACCTGACACCAGAAGAAATTGCCAACATGGAGAAGATGCAGGCTGAACTTCGTCGTCCTTGAGGGGAAAAGGTATGACTGACGAGCTTGAGCAAATACACTGTTTTCCTACGACTATTTATGTAGTTAAGAAGCCACAATTCTTAGACACGGTTCGTCCAGTCGTTGATGAATACATTGAAAAGCGCAAGAAAGAACAGGGTCAACATAACGAAATTTACCCTGTTTACATGACCGACAATCTCTTTGAAGACCCGCGCCTAGAAGACTTCTGCGGATATATCGGCAGCACGGCGTGGAACATTCTTGGCGGTCAGGGCTATGACATGCCCAAGTTTAGCACCTCATTTACAGAAATGTGGGGCCAGCACCACTACAAATACTCAGGCATGGACCAACACGTTCATCCCTACGGCTCACAGATCATCGGCTTTTACTTCCTCAGATCACCACAGGGCGGCTCTGCGGCCACATTCCATGACCCCCGCGCCGGAAAGGTGCAGGCCAGTCTGCCTGAGTTTGATATAGCCCAGATCAGCGGTGCTAGTAATCAGATCAATGTGGCTCCAGAGGCTGGGACCATGATCTTCACAAACGCTTGGTTGCCACACTCATTCACGCGCAACGGCTCTGAAGATCCAGTGACATTCATTCATTTCAATCTGAGCGTCATTGCCAATCCTCCTGCTCCGGCGGCTGAGGTGATCTAATGAAGTATCACATCAGATACAATAAGAGTGCTGGGGAGCCTTCGCGTGGCACTCCAGACCACAAGTGGCGGGTGTTTGAAAATGATAAAGAATATCTCTTCAAGAACTTCAAAGTGAATGTGCCGTGCCACAATGAGTTTGCTTACGGTGAGTGGAACTTGGCTTGCGAAGGTGTTTTAGTGATTGATCGGGAGACATCGACCGCGATCATCAATTTGGCATAGGGGGTAACATGCCATTGAAAATATGCGTGTACGCTGTTGCGAAGAACGAAGAACAGTTTGTCGAACGGTTCTGCAATTCTGCTAAAGATGCTGATCTGATTCTGGTCGCAGACACTGGAAGCACTGACAAGACTATAGACTATGCCCGTGATTGTGGGGCGGTAGTCCATAACATTCATGTACGCCCGTGGCGCTTCGACATTGCTCGTAATGCTGCCCTAGCCCTTATCCCCGCCGATATAGATGTTTGTATTAGTCTAGATCTGGATGAGGTGCTGGAGCCCGGTTGGCGTGAGGCTATTGAAGAAGTTTGGGAACAGGGAAAAACCACTAATCTCTGGTACTATTTTGACTGGGGTATGGGCATTAAGTTCCCTTATCGCAAGATCCACAGCCGTCATGGCTATCACTGGTTCCACCCGTGTCACGAAGATCTGCGTATTGATGCCCGTGTGGAAGAAGTTAAGGCTTGGGTCCCTAAATTGCTGGTTAGTCATCATCCAGACCCAACCAAGTCTCGCGGCCAGTATATGGAAATACTGGAAGTTGCGGTTAAAGAAGATGACCGCCAACCTACCCATTTCTTCTATTACAGCCGTGAACTGACGTTTTATGAGCGTTGGGATGAGGCAATTGTTGCTTTGAACAAGTACCTTTCTCTGGACGCAGCGAGCAATCAAAACGAACGCTGTTACGCCATGAGGCTGCTGGGTAAGTGCTACAGCGAGAAGAACAACTGGTACGAGGCTGAGAAGTGGTATCTACAGGCGGCTGGTGAAGCTCCCAATACCCGTGAGCCGTGGTGCGAATTAGCTATGCTTTATTATCGCCAGAATCGGTGGCCTGAGTGTTTTGCCATGTCTATGCGGGCACTTCAGATTGTGGACCGGCAGCTAGTTTATACTTGCGATCCAGCAGTTTGGGGCTATTGGGCGCATGATTTATTGTCCATAGCAGCTTGGCATATGAATCTGTTTGATATATCTATTGAGCAGGCAAAGCTGGCTTTAGAACATGCTCCTGATGACCCTAGATTACAGGCGAATCTTGTGTATGTAATGGGCAAACAAGAGACGGATCATGAGCCTGATGGACACGCAGACGCTGATTAATTTAGCAGGTGGGACAACACTTGCGGTCATTGGCTGGTTTGCCCGATCAATTTATGATGCAGTCAACGAATTAAGACGGGATTTGCACGAAATTGAAGTAGATTTGCCCAAAAGTTACGTTTCAAAAGATGATTTCCAAGTAACAATGAAACACATAGAAGATATGTTCCAGCGTATATACGATAAGCTAGACAATAAGGCTGACAAATGATTTCTGCGGACTCCATTACCAAGCCTATTGCGGCTGCAACTGCAATTGTCACGCTGTTTGGTGGTGGGTATTCTATTTATGATAAAATGAAACCCGGACCCAAAAACATCCTAGAATGGGATGGAGATCATTTCAGTATCTCAAATGGGCCAGCTTCTGGTGAGTTCAAGGTAGTTGTTGCGCGGCAAAAGATCCGCGATGACTGCACAGTTGAGGCTTTTGGCCTTGAAGTTCGGGATGCTAATTTCATTGTCCATAAGGCATCCTCATCTGTCTCCACGTTCTCTGGACCAGCCAGCCCTACGGTGGACAAGTTTGGCTACACAATGACAATCGAAAAGCCTGAAAGTGTGGCTTTGGGCAGCGCAAAGCTGATTGCCCGCATCACTTACAAGTGTCCAGAAGGCAATGTCATCATTGCTTATCCAGACCATAAGAACTTGAATTTCAATATTGAGGGCAGATAATCATGCGTATGTCAGATCAGGGCATAGACGCCCTTCTCAAGAAGTTTGAGGGCTGCAAGCTAAAGGCTTACAAAGACCCTGTAGCCATTTGGACTATTGGCTACGGCCATACTTCCGCCGCTGGCGCACCTGATGTCACTGAAGGTCTTACGATCACTCAAGCTGAAGCTGAAGAAATCCTAAAGCGAGATTTGGTCAAATACGAGAAGCCTGTGGCCGATCTAGTCAAGGTTCCCCTTAGCCAGCACCAGTTCGATGTTCTGGTGGACTTTTGCTATAATGCTGGTGTCGGCAACCTAAAATCCTCAACCCTTCTCAAGCGGGTAAATGCAGGTGACTTTGATGCTGTCCCTAATGAGCTGATGAAGTGGACTAAGGCCAAAGGTAAGGAATTGCCGGGGCTAGTTCGTCGCCGCAGGGCAGAATCCGAATGGTGGCGTGATTTAAATAACAAGCCAGTGGTTGAGGAAGACCAAAGGGTTGAGCCGGACACCGTTCCTGTCAAAACCATTACTGAGAGCAAACAGGCCAATGGAGCCGTTGTTCTTGGAGCTTTAGGGTCTGTCGGGGCTGCGAAAGAAGTAATGACGCAGGTTCAGGAGGCCAATGGCCTGTTTGGGTCAGCTATCGCAATGGCTCAGGACATGAATTTCCTAATCATGTTAGCTGTGGTCGGCATTGGGGCGGCTATCTGGTACTGGCGTAAACAGAACTTAGAGAAGCACGGGGTATGATAGCTTTTCTATTCACCCCCGTAGGTCGGTATGTCGCCATAGGAATCATTGTTTTCATGGCGGCGGCTGGCGCTTATTGGAAGATTAGGGCTGATGCTGTGGCTGAAATTGAGGCCGCTGCAACTGCGGATGCTGTCAGGAGAATGGAAAATGCGATACGCGCTGGTGATGCTGCTGGTACTTCCCCTGACAAATTGCGCCAGTCTGACGGCAACGCCCGTGACTAATGGGGCTGTTTGCAGCGTCTGGAAGCCGGTATCTTGGTCCAAGAAAGACACTGATCTGACAATTACAGAGATAAAAGTGAACAATGCCCGCCGAGAGGGATGGTGCGAAGGACAGAAATAAGTGCTATAATCAGCATTTAAAGGAATTGAAATATGACTACTGGTCTTTCGTACAATGGCAGCGTGGCTGGTACTACCAGTTATGTATCTCAAATTGCCACTATGGCAGTGGTTGAGTCAACAAACACAGAGTTCCAGATTGTATTGCCCCAGATGATTACATACGCGGAAAACCGTATGTACAGGGATCTTGACTTCCTTTTTACCTCTACCGCCTTAACAGGTTATAGCTTGACTGCTGGCAACAGACAATTGACTATTCCTGATGGGGCAATCGTTGTCAGTGAACAAATCAACATTTTGACTCCGGTTGGTCAGTCTAATCCCGATGCTTCCACTGCTACCAGAAACCCTTGTTTGCCAACTACAAAAGAGTTCTTGGACGCAGTGTACGGTTCAAATGCTTCAGCAGATCGTGGTTTGCCACAGTATTTCGTACCATTTAATGACAATTTGTTCCTAGTTGGCCCAGTACCTGATGCAAGTTACGGGGTCGAGATTATCGGCACATACCGCCCTGCCAGTTTGTCAGCAACAAATCAAACAACATTTATCAGCCTATATCTGCCTGATGTATTCATTATGGCTTCTATGATCTATATTTCAGCCTATCAACGCAACTTTGGTCGCCAAAACGATGATCCGCAGATGGCAGTCAGCTATGAGAGCCAGTATCAGGCCCTGCTGAAAGGTGCTGCTGTTGAGGAAGCTCGTAAGAAGTTTGAGGCTTCTGGGTGGACTTCTCAGTCACCGTCACCCGTTGCAACTCCATCACGGGGCTAAAACATGGCTCATGCTAGTGTCAAGCTCAACCCCGGCGTCGATCAGAACGAAACGCCAGCTCTTAATGAGACTGGCATTTCTACATCTAATTTGATCCGATTCATCCCAGATCGCGTACAAGGCGCTTTGACACAGAAGCTGGGTGGTTGGACTAAGTATCCCAACTCTGGCCAAGCTGCTATGCCAGCCGTTGTCCGTGCTCTGTGGGCTTGGGAAGATACTAACGCTAATTCTCATTTAGCGGTGGGGACGGGTAATAGTACAGCGAACGTATCTTATCTTGCTGTTTTTACTGGTGCTACTTCACAAGAAATTACACCGACAACGCTATATGATGATACAACTGTTGCCCTATCAACAACAGCCTTATCCTCAACTGTAACTATTACAGATGCAGTTACGGCAAATGTTAGTTCTCTTGATACCGTTTATATTGTTACGCCTATTAGTGTTGGTGGCTTGATTCTTTCTGGCCTTTATTCGTGCACCAATATCAGCTCCACACAATATTCTATTACTGCCACCAACGTGCTGGGCGCTCCATTAGGAGCAACTTCTACAGTGAGCGCAGGCGGCGCTGTACCGCAATATACAACTACAAGCGGCAGTAGTGTGGTTACAGTGACCCTTAACAATCATACATATATTAATGGCGACACGTTTGCAGCTTTGATTTCTACAACGGTCGGCGGCGTTACTATCTTTGGTAATTACATTGTCAGTGGCGTTGCATCTACTACATTCTATATTCAAGTAGCATCAAATGCGACTTCATCGACATCTGCTTACATGAATGGCGGTAATGCCAGATATATTTACAGCAAGGGCACTGGCGGTGCGGTTTCTGGCACTGGATATGGCTACGGAACTTATGATGGTGGCATTTACGGCACGGGTAACGGTGGTGGAGTAACCCCCGGAACTGGTGACAAAATCCCATCTACAGACTGGACATTAGATAACTGGGGCGAGATTCTTCTTGCTTGCAGCCATGAGACAACGATTGATGATGTTCCGTTTACTCCAGTATATAGCTGGTCGCCTATATCCGGGCAGACAACAGCTAACATTATTCCTGAATCTCCGCCTGTTAACGAAGGCATATTTACTGCTATGCCTCAACGGCAAATCATTGCGTATGGATCAACAGATAACGGCATCCAAGATCCGCTTTTGATCCGTTGGTGTGACGTTAACGATTACAATTCATGGATTGCGCTTCCCACCAATCAGGCTGGCGAATACCGTGTCCCAAAGGGCTCAAAAATTATTGGTGGCATTCAAGGTCCTCAACAGGGCCTGATTTGGACAGATCTTGCCATTTGGGCCATGCAGTACGTTGGTTTGCCTTACGTTTATCAGTTCAACGAAATTGCTACTGGTTGCGGTCTGATAGCTAAAAAGGCTGCAACTTCTCTTGGCGGCATAGTGTATTGGATGGGTGCAAGCCAGTTCTATATGCTTGGCCCCAATGGTGTTCAGCCAGTAGTCTGCCCAATCTGGGACGTAATCTTCCAAGATCTAGATACTTCTGCTGCCGCATTAAAGAGAATCCGCGTGGCTGCTAACTCACGGTTTGGGGAAATTGCTTGGTATTACCCCAGCAAATCAAACGGTGGTGAAGTTACAAACTACGTTAAATACAATGTTAATTTGCAAAAGTGGGACTACGGCACTCTTACCCGCACCGCATGGATAAATGAATCCGTTCTAGGCCCGCCTATTGGGGCTGGAGTCCTTCCCGGCAGCACTGGCAGCTATCTCGTACAGCACGAAACATCCCCGGATGCCGTTAATAGTAACGGCGTAGCTGTAGCAATGAACTCATCATTCCGCACTGGTTACTTTACCATGCAGGAAGGCGATTTAAAAACATTTATAGATCAAGTATGGCCTGATTTTAAGTGGGGTTATTTTGGCGGCACACAGAACGCTGAAGTTCAGCTTCAGTTTTTCTATACTGATTATGCCGGTCAAACGCCGCAATCATCGCCCATTTTCACTATGACTCAGGCTACAACATACATTACGCCTCGAATACGAGGGCGTTTGGTGTCTATCAGTATATCTAGCAGCGATATAGGCAGCTTTTGGCGTATTGGTAATGTGCGCTATAGGCTACAACCTGATGGCAAATACTAATGGCTAATGTCCCGTACATACTTGGTAATTCATACCTAGATGCCAACTTTGCAGCTCTGGTCGCAGGGCAAGCCGGGTGGTTCAACGTATTTGTGTATGGTGCTACGGGTAATGGCGTTACGGATGACACTGTTGCCATCCAAGCAGCTTATACGGCTGCTGCGGCATATGCAGCTACAAATGGTGGCGCAACGGTCTTTTTCCCTGATGGGACATACCTTATCAGTGACGAAATTGCAGTTTCTGTATCTAATATCACACTGCGTGGTGCTGGGTTCAGAACAGCTATTCTAAAGCAATCGAATACAGCTAAAAACGTAATCAAAAATACTGCCAGCAATAATGCTTTTTTAGACCTGACTTTGACATATTCGACACAAGGAGCCATCAATACGTCTGGCTTTTTGTCACAAGGTGCGGGCGGTGCTGCTAATACGCAAGTATTTAATACCGTTGTAACTAATCTTGCGGTCTATAACTCCTACGATGCTATCCAAAGTAATTGGGAAAATGGTTGCTTTTACAGCAATATCTTTATTGGAACAGTTGGAAGCAATACAAAACGGTATGGGGTTTATTTAAATCAGTCTGCAAATGTCACCTTAAGCCAATACCTAGTTTTAAATGTTGATCCATCTGGAACTTTAAGCGGTGCTGCAATTTGTCTGAACGGTGGATATACTCAAGGGTGCGTCATTAAAGACGGCGAGTTCTATAATAATAACCGCCCGTTGCTTATTACCGGCACAGCAAATGGATCAGGCACTGCCCCAACATATTTGGGGAGCCCAGCTCATTGCTATTTTTTAAATGGATTCTACGACAGCGGTAGAATTGATTCATACATCCAGTATGGCCAGAATCTTGTATTTACAAATTGCTGGTTCTCTGGTGGCCGTACTTCATCCGGTTATCCGGGCCTTACAATTAGTAATTGTATCGAAGCATCGTTTGTAAATTGCCAATTTGCCGTTAGTGGCGCTGAAGGTTGTTACGTTAATAACACTTCTAAGGATCTTATCTTTGATGGCTGTTCGTTCTTAAACAACTCGTATTCTGCCGGTTCCGGCGCTAAGAGCGGCCTTTATATTGCGGCAGGAACGCAGTATTTTACCATTGCCAACTGCAATGCTGGCATGAGCTCCTACATAGCTGGCTACGGAAACCAAAAATACGGCATCGAAATCGCCGGAACTACTGCTGATTATTTCAATGTTTCCGGCTGTAATTTTGAAGGCAATTTGACTGGCGGCTTAAGTAATGGATCTACCCAGTCCCATTGGACGGTTAGCGATCCTAAGAGCGGTTTAATCCAGACATCTGGTACTGGCGGGTCATCCGGTTCTACCGGCTTTGCTCTTTCGCCATCCAGCAAGGCTGCTTTCTGGCAAACTGGCACATATGTCAATTTAAATCTAAGCCAATATGCCTCAGTATCTTATAATGGCAGCACTTCCACCCCCATTATGACTGCTAACATTGATACTGTTGGCGGCGGTTCATCTACACAAATGTGGGCTGCAAGTGGTTCTGGGTCAACATATACATTTACATTAGGTTCTGGCGTAAACTTGTCTGCCAGCGGGACTATCCAATCTTCTGCTATATGGTCAGGTTCTGGGACAGCAAATACTGTAGGTACACAATATGCGTATCTTTGGTCGCAGTCTGGTCCATATGGTGGCGTCCAGCTAGGGTCCAACACATCTGTTTATGGCAATCCAAGTGGAGACTTATATCTCAACAGTGCTACAGGCGGAGCCGCTTGTCTAAAGTTCGAGAGTGGTGCTGCTACCTTCAGGTCTGCGCTAACTGTATATGCTGGTAATATACAATCTAGCGGCAGTGTGACGGGGACTAGCTTTATTGTCTCACCCGGCATCTCGTACACATATAGCGGTGGATATGGCAGCATTAACTTTGCCAGCAATACGTCAATCTATGGCAACGGTAGTCAGATGGCTGGCGCTGTTGGGGGCTCCACAGCATATATTTATACAACAAGCTCATTTACGCTTGGATCTGGAATAACTGCGGCCAACGCATTTGGCTTCACGGCTTGGACAAACGTGTCTGATGAGCGGTTAAAAAAGAATATTGAGCCATACACAGTCGGGTTTAAAGACGTAGCAGACTTGAAGCCTGTTTATTACCAGTACAATGGGCAGGGCGGAACTGTAGATGATGGCCGCAAATTTGTCGGGTTTATTGCTCAAGACATTGAAAAAACTTCATTCTCTAGCATGGTACAAGATCATGACTTTGAAGGTGAGGCTTACAAAACGGTGAATACAAGTGAGCTTATTTTTGCGCTTGTTAATACTGTTAAGGAATTGGAAGCCCGCATTAAGGTGCTGGAAGAAAAGGCAGGAGCTTAACGTGGCCTCATTAGATGACATTTTAACAACTGCCAAAAACATTGTTACTGCCATTAACGGCATTTCCAACAAACTTGACAGGTTCTCTGCGTCCGGCGCTTCCTATACATATGCCAATATTACTGCTACTACTTTGATTAAATCGGGATCTGGAAGCATAGCTGTGGTAAGCGTTACGACACCGGGAACTACAAGTGGTACGATTTACGATGCCAATGCTGTTGGCGTTACCTCTAGCCCTATATTTAAGATTCCTATGACTGTAGGACTTACAATTGTAAATATGCCTGTTTCAAATGGCATTGTTGTTGCTCCGGGTACGGGACAGGCCGTATCCATAAGTTATTCGTGAGGTTTTAATGCCCCTTAAGCCCGGTTCTTCACGGAAAACTGTCAGCTCTAACATTTCAGAGCTTGTTGATTCTGGACGCCCCCAAAAACAAGCCGTAGCTATTGCCCTTAGCACGGCTCGTAAGCATCGTGCATTTGGTGGGCATACGCCTGCATTTATACAAAAGCCAGTTGCACCCCAAGCTAACAAGATACACGTTGGGCCGATTCACAGCGCAGTCGCTGGACGCACAGATCACCTGCCAATGAATGTCCCGTCAGGAGCCTATGTAATCCCTGCTGACATTATTTCAGCTATGGGAGAAGGCAATACTATTGCGGGATTCCGTGTTGCTAAAAGCATCTTCAACAGGCCGCTTTATGGGGGTGGGAAGAACCCTTATGGTGCGCCATCTGCTCCATACGGTCAGTCAATGCCCGGAAAGGCTGAAGGCGGCGCTACAAGTGACCCTAGCGTAGAGATCGTCGCTGCTGGTGGAGAATATGTCATTGACCCGGAAGATGTGACATGGTTGGGCGATGGTGACATAGATCATGGCCATAAGACATTAGATGAGTTTGTTAACAAGTTCCGTGCGAAAACGGTCAAAGTGTTAAGGAAATTACCCGGCCCGAAGAAAAATTGAGGACACAATGGCAGAGGAAACTAAGGTTCGAACTGGTACACCCGAAGATATTCATGGGATGATGGATTTAGCATTGCAGGCTTGCGAAGAAAATGGCCTGACAAATCCCAACCCTGAAAAGCTGCTCAATCAGATTTGGGCTGCTCTGAATCAAGAACACGGTATTGTCGGTATTATTGGTAAATATGGACAACCGCTTGAAGCTGCTATATTACTTAGAACAGAGGCATTGTGGTATTCGGACGAATTTTCTCTCGTCGAACGGGCAGTTTTTGTACACCCGGAGTATCGCAGTGCTAAAGGCGGAAGGGCGCGGAAATTGTGCGAGTTTGCAAAAAAAGCCGCCGAGTCATTAGATATTCCGTTAATTATAGGCGTATTAAGTTCTGATCGTACTGAGTCAAAAGTTCGGATGTATGAGAGACTTTTCGGTGAATATTCAGGTGCTTACTGGATTGTAGGCCGGAGAACTGGCACTTGGAAAGCTGCTGCGGAGTAACATAGATGGGCCATAGGGTTTGCTCAAAATGTAAGACTAACAAACCTCTGACTGAGTTTCGTAAAGACTCGCCTGCATTTGAAAATCTCAGCAAGAAAAACAAATTTCCTGAAGAATATCAGCACCTTGCGTGGGGGATTTAATTATGGGGGGAAAGACCAGTACATCAACCCAATCGGTGCAAATCCCGCCGGAAGTTCTGGCTCGATATAATGCTGTCAATAAACGCGCCGAAGAAGCTGCCTCCCAGCCTTTTCAAGAATATTCAAACGATCCAAATGCGTTTGTCGCCCCTATAAATACTACTCAGCAGACCGGCATTAACCAGACTCTTAATGCGTCCCAGCAAGCACAGCCCTATTTTGGCGCTGCTACTGGAATGACTGCTGCTGGTTCTGGAGCTGTTAACCCTGACCAGCTTCAAACTGCTCAATATATGAATCCATATACCCAGAATGTGGTGGATGCTACAACTGCTGCTCTTCAACAACAGCAGGGCCAGCAACTTTCCCAACAACAAACACAAGCTATCAAGTCTGGCGCATTTGGCGGGAACCGTTCTGGATTGGAGAGGGCTGTTCTGCAAGGTCAGCAAGGTCTAGCTACAGCTCAAGCCATTTCTCCATTATATCAACGTGGCTATGAACAGGCTCTAGCCACAGCACAACAGCAACAGGGCGTAAATTTAAGCGCTCAACAAGCTAACCAAGCTCGGCTTTTGCAAGGTGGTCAGCAACTGGCTGGGTTGGGTGCTGCCGCACAAACCGCTGGTTTGCAGGGTGCAAATGCTTTGCAACAAGCTGGCGCAACTCAGCAACAGACAACTCAAGCTGGTCTAGGCGCTCTCTACAATCAATGGCTACAGAAGCAAGGCTACCCCTATCAACAGGCTCAGTTCTTGGCAAATATTGCGGAAGGTACTGGTTCTCTGTCTGGGAGCACAACTACTACTAATCAGCCAGCTCCTTTCTTTGGATCTGATCGTCGCCTTAAGCATGACGTTAAGCGTATCGGTGAGACTGATAAGGGCCTGCCAATCTACAGCTTTAAGTATAAAGACGATCCCGAAGAGCAGACCCGCATTGGCTTTATGGCTGATGAAGTTGAGAAACGACATCCAGAAGATGTCGGCCTTTCTGGCGGTTACAAGACAGTTAATTATGAAGGTGTGGCAGACAAAGAAAGCCGCCCTCATCGTTACGATGGCGGTCTAGTCCCCGACTCTGCTGGCGGTGCTGTTATGCCAGAAATGTCAGGCGAGGGTTATGCTGAAGGTGGCATGGCTGGCGCTAGTGATTTTGTGCCTCCAATGCGTAGCATCTTTGGTAATCCCGGAGCTGGTGGCAATGCTGGGTTGGCGCAGGTCTTGGCTGCACAGCAAGGTAGCGGCCAACGCAAGTTAATGATGCCATCTCAAGGTTTGAAGCCGATTACACCAGAATTTAACCAATTGCTTGGCGCTGGTCAGCAGGTTGCTGATCTCGGTGGATTGGCTGGTAAGGGCTGGGATACCGGCAAGTCTGCGTTACTTGGCTCAGAAGCATATAAAGACTCTAAAACTGGTAAAGATATAGCCGCAACAACTGGCCTTATTGGCTCTGGCGGTTCATCTGATAATGCTGGTTATTTGAAGAAAATCTTTGGCAGTAGCCCCGGAATGGCTGGAGGAGGCGGTGTGAATCCTTACTCCATCTCAGACGATCCAATGGCGGATGTTGTTAAAGAAGGCGAGGAAAAGAAGCACGAGCTGATGAAGCCTAATCAAGCACCCGGCGCTCCTCCTAGCCCATTTAGCCAAATTATGGGCGGTGTTGGCGCTGCCACAAGTTTGGCAAAGGCTGGCACTACAGCAATGGAAGGGCTGGAAGCTCTTGGCGAGTTCTTGCCTATGCTTCTTCTTGCCAACGGCGGCGTTGCAGGTGGTCGTAAGCATTATGACGATGGTGGAGATGTTCCTCCAGAAACCGTGCCTCCGATGGATTATCGGTCTATGTTAGTCAATTCAGCTAAGAAAGCTGGGATTGATCCTGATAATTATGTAAGAGTTGCTCAAGCTGAAAGTTCGTTACGCCCACGTTCTGGCGATGATGGATCATCTGGTGGCATTCTTCAATTCCATGTCGGTGATGTTTCTGAAAAGTATCCTCACGCTGGTTTGGGTAATGCAATATTTAAGGATGTATATCCCGAATTGGATAAATCGTTATCACCGCAAGAAAAAGTCAAATGGCTTAATGCGCCCGAAAATCAACAAGCTCTTTCTGATTATGGAGCGCAACATATAGCTAAAAACGGCTATGGAGCATGGACTACAGCGCGGCAAATGGGCCTTGCGGGCGGTCGCGGCTCTCGATCTGAGGCTTCTGCTCCTTCTAAGGGCGGCTTCAGCGGGATAAGCGCACCTGATACATTTAATAATCAACCTCAAGGTTGGGGTGATTTCCTGACAAGTAAGCAGTTTGTATTGCCGTTGCTTTCAGGTCTTGGGAAGATGGCTGGATCAAATAGCCGTTATCTAGGTTCGGCTGTGTTGCAGGGTTTGGGTGGAGCTGCTGAGTCTTACGAAAACCTACAAAACCAAACTTCGCAGATTCAACTTCGTCAGTCTGAAATTGCCAAAAATACACTCGGCATGTTGAAAGATAGGTTTATCCCTATCCCGACAGGAACTGGCCAGCCTGCGTGGCGCGATACCATGACTGGTAAAATCCTTAATCAAGCTCAATTTGCTGCTGCAATGAGCGGGGCGGCTAGTGCAATGGGGAATGCTACTAATGTTCCTTACGCATCACCAGTTAGTACCAAAGACCCGATACAGATTGCGGGATCAACATCACCCGGCACAAATGCTGTAGCGAAATCTGGCGAAGACATAATGAAGGCAAGTGGCGTTACGCCTGAGTCTGCTAAAAACACAGCTCCACCGCCGGATGCTTTTGCTAACGTAGCTGATGAATTTAACCCCTATTTGCTTACGCAGAAAGCTGAACAATATCGCAGGCTTTCAGAAGAAGCTCGTACTCTTGGTAAGGATAACCAATCGACTGGTTATTTGTCTGAGGCTGAAAAGTACGAACAAAAAATTGAAAAAATTATGAAAGGTGATTTGCCTGTATTGGACAAAAACAATCAGCCTACTGTCATCAAAGAAATTCAAGAAAATATTAATCGTAAAAATGCGGATGCGGATTTTGCTAAATCAATGGCAACTCAACGTGGCGAATTTGCTAAAGCCGCAGATCAATATCTAGAAGAATTTGACCCGCAGCTTCAAATAATTATGGACTTATCACGAATTTACCAAATGGGTGAATTGGGTCGCGGATCTGAGGCTATTGCAGATCTGATAGGTTATGCCAGAAGAGTTCCATATATTGGCGAAATTCTTAAAGATAAGTTACCTGATCTTGTTGCATCACAATCTCTTAGTGACCAATCTAAAAAAGAATCTCTTACAATGGCGTTCAAAACCATTAGGGAGGCTCAAGCCCAACGCGCTCCTGCTACAGCTTTGAAGGAAGCCGTGATGACAGTTGCGAATCCTGAAATGGCTCCTGAAGCTCGCTGGGGTCTCTTAACGAGCCAGCTTGGTCAGGAATTGTGGAAAAAAGCTCAAAATGAAGATTGGATTAATGCTGGAAGGCCGAATCATTCAAAATACCTTATTGATTGGAAGAAAGATCCTAAACATTCAATCGACAATTATGTAGAACAAGCTCGTAAAATGATCCCTGAATTTAAGGGTGTCACACCTACTGAGAGGCAAAATCGCCGTCCGTTAGGAAATGAAGGGCAACAACAACAGACATCTGTGCCTACTGTGACACCACAAATGGATCAGCAAGCCATTCAATGGGCTAAACAGCATCCGACAGACCCGAAAGCCATTCAAATCTTGAAAGCAAATGGGGTTCAATAATGGACTTTGATCCTGATGCTTATCTTGCTCAAAAGGTAGGTAACACACCTGCCTCTGCGTCCAACGCGCCACCTGCCTTTGACCCAGATGCTTATCTGGCTCAGAAGATGGGTGGTAAACCATCTGCGCCAACGCCAGAGCAAGAGCATGAGGCCAATGTTGCCAAATATGCTGATGATGCTAAGAGATTCCATAATGAATTTCCATTAGAATCTGCACTCCCTAGCCTTCAATTGCCTATTATCAGCGATATAGCAAAAAAAGGTTCAGCATTTGTTTCCTCTTTAGTTCCGGGGAGCGAAGATAGATATGGCGCAACTCAAGGCGAGAGATACAAGAACATTTCTGCTCGTCAAGATGCTATAGAGCGGGAGCGTAAAGCAAGGCAGTCTGGTTTGTCATCGGCACTTGAGACAGCCGGTAATGTTGCTGGTTCTGTTGCTTTGACACCTGCTTTAGGCATTGAAGCTGCTGCTACAAGGGTATTACCTAATCTAGCTGGGCGCGTCTTGGGTGCGGCTGGTGAGGGTGCGGCATATTCTACGGCTGAACATTTAGCGTCTGCACCTGCTGAAAAATCCGTTGGCAAAACATTGTCTGAGCTTCCGGGCGCGGCAGCTCAAGGCGCTTTGTTTGGTGCTGCTGCTGTGCCTGTTGGAGCTGCTATCGGTAAGGTTGGAGAAAAATCAAAAAGCGCATACAATTTTCTGTTCAATCCAGAAGAATATGCAGCTCAAAAACTGGCTACTGCGGCCAGAGAGGCTGCGCCAAATGCTCCCGGATTAAAGACGGGGGAAGCTGGGTATTTGGCTGAAGTCGGCGCTCCTGTAAGTGTTGCTGATGTTAGAGGCGTCAAGCCTGTTATAGAAAAAGCTGCGGCTATCTCACCGGAGAGTCAACACTTAGCTGAGATAAATCAATCTCTTAAAGATAGATTGCAAGAAAGCTCTCAGACATTTCAAAATATTCTTGATAACTCTTATTCATCTCTTGTCGGCAAAGTTAATGCAAAAATAGATCCTGTTGCAGTTAAGAGAGAAGCTAGAGACGAGGCAATTAGTGTTAATAAGCCTGCTTATTTAGCGGCTTATAACGCCCCTGCTGCACAAAATATGTGGACACCAGAACTGCAAAATTTTGTTAACACAGAAGCAGGACAAAAGGCTGTCAAATTTGCAGTGGAGAACTCTAAACTAAGTGCGTTTGCAAAGGGTAATACTCCACAGAGAAATCCATTTATCAAGGATGATAATGGGATCTATGTGCTAAACCCTAGATCTGCACCGCCAAATCTTGAATTTTGGGATCAAGCTAAACGTGGCTTAAACGATCAAGTTTCCAGCTTGTATAGATCTGGTGACAATGGTGCAGCTAAAGTGGCGCGTGATGCCCAAGAAACTTTTACACAGCATCTGAAAGATGTAGTCCCGCAGTATCAAAATGCTCTGTCTGGCGCAAAGAGATATATAGATCAGGACAATGCTTTTGATGCAGGTATGGATTTCTTCCGTCTGGCAGATACAAGCACAAAAACAGACCCGTTAAAGCTGCGTAAACAAATTGAGTATTTCCAAACTCCTACTAATCAAGGTGGATATACACAAAAAGAAAAAGAAATGTTTAATCAGGGGCTTATCTCATACATTAAGGATAACCCTATACAAGCTGCAAAAGTTTTCTCCAAAGCAGATGCAGTAACAATGAATAATCTATCGTCTGTTATGGAACCAGAACTATTGAAGGCCGCTTACACGGCTTCTCAAGTTAGTCGGCTGTCTGCGCTTACCCAAGAGATAAAAGTTAAAGAATCAAAAGGCTTGATAAAAAAACTAGGTGCTGGTGCTGGTTTATTCTTTCTTGCCTTAGCAGAACATCCAATTGAAAGCATACAGTATCTCTTTCAAAGCCAGCTTACTTCTGCTGGAACTACTCTTGGTGGTTTGGCTCTTCTTGGCGGCAAATTGGGGTATAATAAATTACAAATTGCCAGAGCTAATCGCATTTTAGAAATGGCAGCATCAACGGACCCCAGAATTATTAAGAAGTTGCATAGCGATGTATTGGGAAACCCCGAAGAGCAAAACCTTCTTCAGAATATGGAAACTGGTCTGCAAAGGTGGGTTCTTTATTCAAGAGAAAATGCTGGCGGGTTAGCTCGATATATGGGTACAGTAGCTGGTCAGGCGAACGGCGGTCGCATTGAGCGCAAATCTGGCGGTCGTATTAGCCCAGCCTCTAAAGCTGATAGGTTGATCTTGGCCGCAGAGAAGGCTAAAAAGTACATCAATAAACATACAGAGGCGCTACTCAACGAGCCGGATGCCACTATAGTTCATGCTCTATCAATCGCTAAAAAGGCCATCTGAACATGACAACGACAACAAACAAAAGTTTGAACGAACCTGCGATTGGCTCTTCTAGCTGGGGCGGTCCACTTAACGATAATTTTACATATCTAGATGCTGCGTTGGGGTCTAGCACATCTCTTTCACTGACATCTGCTACATTAACTGTGTCGCAGTATCGCTCGCTGGTTTTGAGTGTTAGCGGAGCCAACAGTGCAGCCATTGTATATACAATTCCGGCTGGAGTTGGCGGTCAGTGGATTGTTAGCAACCAAACAACAGGCACTGGCACAATTACCGTCATACAAAGCGGCATTGGCGTTGCCTGCACGAATGGTAAGCATACGCTCGTCTATGCTAACGGCTCTGGCGTCTATACGGCGGATGACTGGCAGAGCGGTGGCGGTGGGGGTGGCGGATCTCCCGGCGGCTCAACAAATTCAATCCAATATAATACCAGTGGTACTTTTGGCGGCAGTGCCAATTTTACATATGATGGTACAAATGTTAACCAGATTGGCTCCACAAACGCCGAGTTGAAATATACAATCAATAACCAGCTTACAGGCGCTAGCGTTGCTTCGTCTTTGTATCTTACTGCTGGAACTGTTGGATCAGGGATTTACGGGTCGCTGTCCACTTGGAATAATAGTGGCACAAACTCCTACATGCAGCTATCTGGCAGCTCCGCTGTTGCCACTATCAATCATGGTTTTACTACCCATAATTTCTATGCCTTGAACCTTTCGACACCATATGCACAGATTGGTACGGCAGGTCTTAAACTTGGCTCTTCATTAGCTCTCAATATTTATCATGATGGGTCTAATGCTTATTACACCACATCTACGGGTGATACGACATTCTCATCGCCCAACGCATCGCTGATTAAGTTTGTCAGCGCACCATCTGGGGCACAACGTGCTACGTTAGATCCCAATGGTAATTTCTGTGCTGGTAATATTCCATCTCAAGCATCATCTGGCATCTATTCGTCCATTGCTGCTTCTGGTGTGTTCAACCGTGCTGGCGCTACAGGCACTCTTGGTAGCACAGTTTACAACATTGAGTTCTTAGGCGGCTCAAACTGTCATCTGTGGGTCGGTAATAGCGACTTCGGTCAGATCTCGACAACATCTGACTATCGTTTGAAGAAAGACGTTACAACAACAATTATTCCAGCTTTGGACCGTGTTAATCGTCTGCGTCCAGTCAACTACGCATTTAAATATGACAGCATCCCCCGTGAAGGTTTTATCGCTCACGAAGTGCAGGAAGTCATCCCATCTGCGGTATCATACAACAAAGATGATATTGCATCTGACGGAAAGATTCAGCCACAGTCACTGAATATTGCGCCTCTTGTCGCTGTATTGACAAAAGCTATACAGGAACTCAGCGCGGAAGTGTCTGCGCTGAGTAAAGAACTTGATGCTGTTAAGTCTAAGCTGCCTTGATCTGCGGTTTCTTAAACGGTGCAGGGTGGTAGCAAAGACTGTAATGGTATGGGCACATAGATGCTCTATGAATTTTTGCACCGCAGTATAGTGTATCTGCGTCATCTACTTCACCAATGATATACCTACAGCTATCAATCTTTAGATCCGTTATATAAATAGGATCATTGGTTGGAGGTATTAGCGGTTCCATTACCATGCGCTTCTCCCTAAGTGGGAATGGAATTGTTTTACCTTTAAGTTTATGTTTGTTGTTAATACTTTGTTCTTGCTGTGATTTTTGCATCCTATTCAGCTCAACTTTACGTTCTTCTTTTCGTTGAAAATAAATAGAACGTCTAGTTTCTTTAGGTATAACTTTTGGTTTTATATCTACCCATCCAGCAGCCCTAGCTCTTCCTACGCGGCCAATGACTGCATTCCTTGTTATATGTAATACCCTACCTATTTCAGTTGCTGTGCTACCTTCGTTCCACATTTTCAAAATAAGATCTAAATCTTCTTTTTTAGCCTTATCAACCATATTGCCTTATCCCCCTTATGTGTTACCTTTGAATTTCTCTTAAAGCTACCGTCTTCGCGCTTTAAGAGAGTCCCCCACTTAACCCGGTAGTGTGCCAATGGCTCTACCGGGTTCTTTTCTTACCAATAGTGTAGTGATCCAATCCAGCTAGGGATCTTCGCGTTAACAGCCATTTTAATATATTGCTGGCGATAGCGCTCTGCTTTGCGTGTCAGACGTTTATTGAATGGGCTTCCAGACACATGGCAGGACGCAAATTGAGAAGATGTTCTCGCACCCAGTTGGACGCATCTCTCCATATGCCTGATGCCAGCCTCGATCTGAGCGGTGCAGGATGAGTTTAACTCATATGCAGTGATACCCAAGCTCTCAGCACTACCTACAAGTACCTGTAGAGGCCCCACAGCGCGTCCGTGACGGGTCTTAGGGCCTTTGACATGGCAAGTGTAGCCAGACTCAATTTTAGCGATCTTAAGGGCAGGTTCTACCCATTCTTGGCCGATACGAGATCGCACCTTATCCGCAATCTCTGTGGCAACTTGTTTTTGGGTTTTCGACATTGTGTCAGTCCAACTTAAATCAATATCAACATTTTTCCCCCATCCAGCTTTGTCTCTGCGAAAGAAGATTGCTGCGTTGTCATCACCCTCAAAAGCCATTGTAGCAATGGACATAGTTAAGATTGATGCAATCGTAGGGATGATTACATTCTTCATGCGGTATCCTTTCAAAATGTGGGCGCTTTGCTAGAGCGCATCTCTCTCCATAAGATCATCAGGTTGATGATGGCTTATTGTTTCACATGAATCTGAGTAAGGCAATCATTCGGCTTTTGATGGTCTGCCAAATGACACATTCGGTTGAGCCTTGATCTTTGGATTAGGCCAAGTCCAGCATTCACCGTTGCTGTCATTTAGACAGATCCACATCAGATCATATTCTGGCCCATAATCAATCCACCCAATCGCCATCGCTTTCCCATCCGGCGTTATTACTGGGATTGGCGGATTCAACTGTAACAGCATTTTGTTCATCCAATACACGTTGATGACGTCTTACGCCATGCAGGATTGACGAATGGTCGTAAGGTTCCGCTGGTCTGCATATGCGCCCGATTTGATTGTATGTTAGGCCGCACTGCTTCAATGTCCACCAAATCTCATTTCGCACAAGACTTGGAATCCTATATCTTTTGTCATTAAACACTTCGTCCCATTCTAAGTTTTTCTGTGCTAAAATTTCATCAATTACAAGTTGATGTTTTGTTCTATACGCTGGGTTTTTGATTCTCTTCAATGGTTGCGGCGGCTCTTTCGAGGTAATTGTCATCGTGGGCCTCACATATGCAAATGGTTTAGGTTTTTCCCTACCTAATCTTTCGCTGACTTTCTCATAAGATTTGAACAGTTTTTGCTGATAATTGCTATATGACATTATTACTCACCTTCTACATTTAACACTTTGCTAATTTTGCTTCTAACATCTGTTGCTGACCAACAATCGCATTTGCTATAAATATCTTTAAGAAGTTCTGCCATCTCTTCAATGCGATCAGCGGATTCTGAAGCAAGGCTCCAACGCAAAACCGTCTCTGGGTCTTCAGCCCGCAGCCGCTTCACAAGATCGTCCATCATCTTTCCCCTCCAGTGCTTTGCGGGCGTTTAGATTGATGTGAAACACCAAATCTACGAGAGATTTGATAGAAACGTTGCCCTCTGGGTTTTTGAAAGGGTGAATGTCGATTATCTCCCGCAGCGCCGCCTCTAACTGTTCGATGCGGCTGGCTTGTTCTGCGCACTTTTCGTCGATGATCTTGACGTACTCACTATCAGACATGACCGACAGGCGTAGCTTTTCTAATGTTTGATTATACAATTTGCCCCATTTGTTTCTTGATTTAATTAGCCGCTTTACTTCCGCCTCCAGCTTCTCGATGCGGTCGGCGGCTTGTTTTTCAAAAATAATATTTAAGCTTTTTAAACCCATTCTTTCAACAGCCAAACCAATCTCGTAGTCATACTTCTTATTGTTTTCTATGTAGGCGGTAAATATCTTCCCAAGACCATTAGTCATCTTTCCCCTCCAGTGCTTTGCGGGTAACGCCAACCATTTCTATCAACAACCTCAGCAAGTAGCCTTCAGCTGCCGTCATTGGCTCAGGTATGCCTTCAGACCCTGCATATACCTCATAAATCTCCCGCAGCGCCGCCTCCAACTGCTCGATGCGGGCTTCTAATTTGGCAACGTGTCCTGCACGACGCATTGCCTCAAGCGTGTCTGGGTGGATAACTGTATAACGATCAATCATTTCGGAACCTCTAGTTTTGCTTCCTGCATCATTTGTGCAATTTGGTAGGCCAGTTGAGGCTCAAGCCTGAAATATATTACCTTCCCATCTTTATCTTTCAGATTTCGAGCGGCCATCATGAGCCATTCGGCCAGTTCCTCAGTGTTTTTAGGCTTGTAACTTGAGAGAAGTGACATTGGGCTTTTAGGCGGGATCATTACTTGTCTCCTTTATTAGGATTCCAATCTGGAAGATTCAGATCATCTCTTACAATGTTTGTAATATACCCAACTACATACCATCGTTTTCCATTATTATGTTCAGCCATTAAATGCCATCTGTCACCATATGGCCCAATGCTAAATTGATAAAAATCGTCGTCGTCACCCCATTGTTTTACAAAATCAATGTTAAGCAACTCCTCAAAAGTTTTGAAGTTTTGCGTCGCAGGATCAAATCCAGACACAAAGTTTGGTATGTGCTGCTTAATCGTCCCCATCACTCATCCCCCTTCTTAGGCGGTGGCGGAAGTGGCATCCAGTGGGTGGGAACTACAGCGGAACGATGATACTCAGATGTCCATGTCATTCCATTTGTTGCCCAGCGCATAGCAAGAACCCACTGCCCGTTACTTCCAATGATTGCCCCAATATCTTTTGGCGCGTTCTCTATAGGTTGCCATCCTGAGTCGATTATCTCCCGCAGCGCCGCCTCCAGCTTCTCAATGCGGTCACGATCAACGGCTTTTTGGCGCAACATTTCATTGACTGCGCTTGCTATTGTTTCTGCTTCAGTCATCCTTCCACTCCAGTGCTTTACGGGCGATAACAATTCGCTCAGACAATATCTGCGCGATGTCGAACATGTTGGTCACGGAACTTGTTGACCATTCAGTCGTGTAGCCTTCTGCTACTTTTGCCAGCGCCGCCTCAAGCTCCTCGATGCGGTCTTCGGCGTCGAGCATCCGAAGTTCAAAGCTCAGGGCCTTGCCAAGTTGTTCCGCGAAGTCCGCCTGTGTGTTCGCCAAATGCCTCCCCAACGCCTCAATTCGGTCGGCTGCTTCTTGCCTTTCACCCCACAATGTTACTCGCGCCTCACGTTGATACTGCCGATCTTCTGGCAATTCATCTGCGCGTAACCGCTTCACAAGATCGTCAGTCATTACTCATCCCCCTTCTTAGGCGGTGGTGGAAGCGGCATCCAATGGGTGGGATCGCGTTTCTCATAGGTTGTTTGCTCAAGCCACCACGTCGTTCCACAAAAAAACCCGATCAAAATATCATCGCCACAAAACACCAAAACGTTTATGTAATCTTTTGGCGCGGTCTCTATAGGTTGCCATTCAGTCATCTTGCCCCTCCAGTGCTTTGCGGGCGATTTGTCTGGCTTCCCAAAGCATGTGGCGCGCGTAATCCAACTCAGGGACATCTGCATATGCATAGCTCGGGTTACCATCGTGAATGTGTGACAGCGCCTCCAGCGCCGCTTCCAGCTTCTCGATGCGGTCGGCTGTGACAGATGCAGCCGCAATCCAACAAGATTGACGATCTTCGCCAAGCTCATTCCATGTCCACAGTGGTTTGCCATCAATGGTTTTGCCGCCAGCCTGAATGGAATAGGCATTCCACATAAGTTTTGCGATATTTTCACTCATCTTTTTTCTCCTCAACAAGAGCTGCAACCTTAATTTTCAAAAGATGTTCGTATGCCATCTCGCACTTCTCCGCATAGGAAAGGCCCATCTCACTCAACATGCCAAGAGCAACTAGCAGCGCCGCCTCCAGCTGTTCGATGCGGTCGGCAGCTTCATAACGCAACGCCTGTTCATCTGCGCTAGTATGTATGCCAATACGCAGCCGCCTCACAAGATCGTCAGTCATCTTTCTTACCCTTCTTCCTTTCAACGATTGCCCTAAGCTTTTCAACGTACCAATCCCAACGGCACGATGCGCGATCCTTCAGGCTCTCTATCTTGTCTGCAATGAACAGTTCATGCCCATCAAGCAGGCGCTTGTTTAGCGCCATGATGGCAATGACTTCCCAATCTGCTTGGTCCTGTTTGGCTTGTTGCGCTGCAAGACGAACTCCGTCATTGATGCCTTTTATAGCCCATCCTATTGCATCCTCATCTTTCTCAATGGTGCGGCAAATATGAAGATAGAATTGAGCCTTTTCCTGTTCAGTCATCACAGCCCGTCTCCTTCGGAAAAATCCAACTCAACCTGCACACACGCGATGCGATACCCCATAGCTTGTATGTCAGCTTTTCTCTTCTCTTGATAAACGAAAAAGCAATTATCTGGATAAACATTGATCCAAACCAGTTGCTTGATGCGCGGTTTGACTTCGATGATTTTAAACTCGCTGTAAACCGAAAAGCCATCGGAGTTCCAGCAATGACTTCGCCAAACTGGTTCGTGGAGGTCTTTAATTGCCCCATGTACAGGAAAATCATCACCCCCATCAGTCGCATAGATGCGGACTTCGCGGCCATCGGGGGTGAGGTACTTTTTGGTCATGTCGATCATGAGAAAAATCCTTTTCGCTGCGGTGTGTACATTCTGTCCAATGTGCGTTTATCAATATCAATTGGAATGTTTTCTAATGCCTCCATGACAATTTGCCTGAACAAATCCATATTGTTTTGAGGTGCTATAATTTTGCGCTGTACGGTTTGCTCATTATAGTCATAGGGGAATTCAACCAATTTAACCAAACCTTCAGGCTGGAAAATTGTCTTTACCTGCATCAATTGATCAGCTTTGATGACTGCTGGGGCAGCAATGACGCCAGTCAGTACTTTCAGGAATGATCTGCGTGGAATGATAAAATCGCTCATAGTTCACCTTCCCAAAAATTCATCACGCACCAATTTGATTAGCAAACACGATGACAAAAGCATCATGCCGCTAATAAGGATAAATAACCACAAGAGGAGCATTTCAATTAGAAAGTCTGTCATAGACTAGATACCTTGTTCGATATTTTCTTTGCTCTTTTGGCTGCATCTTCTGGATGGCCCCAAGCAATATGGGTCAGGCTTTTGAGTTTCTGTATCGAAGGATAGATCTGGCGAGAAACTATACATAGCGTAGGATTACCGTCATCTATGTAGCTCTTAGCAAAATCTGCAAATCTGCCAATTCTTTTAGGCAAATCTTCTAGCTCACCCATTCCAATATAAGTATCAGCCAATTTCATAAAGCTGATTATCTCAGCCCTATGGACTTTAGGGCTAGGAATAGCATCAAAGTTGGGATCTGGCATTGGATCTGGAGCCACAATTTCTGTCAATTCGGGGGCTTGTTCCAACTCTATAATTATATCCGCAACAGAGACAGCATCATCTGTTTTCTTCTTCTTTTTTTTGCTAGGCTTTTTTACTTCTGGCTTAGGCTCGGCAACCACTTCTGGCGGATTAGCTTCACCTTCAACTACTTTCTTCTTTTTATTTTTGGGCTTTTTCATTTCTTCCGGTTTAGCCAATTCCATAACTCGATTTATGTAGAAATTGCTAATGCTCACAAAGGCTAGCTCAATCTCAATAAGAGCTAATTGTCTTTTGTCCATCTGGTTTTGTTGCAACATATTCATAATGTCACCTTCATAGTTTTGGGTTTTGTAATAATGATCGTTGTTGAGAAGTGTTTAGAGCCGCACTTTTTTAGTCTATCAGCGCGGCTACCTTTTTGCCTAAAGTTATTCGCCATCCGTTCTAGGTAGCGGCGCAAACTTACGAGCAATTTCTTGTACTCCAGCCATCAGCTCATCGTCTGTCTGATCTTCTTTGCGCTTGGGTGCAAACATCATTCTAAATGCGCGATAGTTTATTCCATCAAGATAACTATCAGCATTTTGAGGAGACGTTGCAATCCTAGCATCTTTAACTGACTCTAAAATTGTAGCCACCATATACGGTGTAATTTCTACATCCAACTTTAAAGACGCAATTTGAGCAGAACGCAAGAAGTTTTCTTCAATGCTGCCGTAATCTTTTCCGCGTTGGTTAATAATTTGGCCCGCTTGGTTTAGGATCTCATACGGTGTCATATTTTTCTCCAATTGATAGTTGATATTCAGCTACTTTGCCGATTAGTGAACAGTTAAGAACAAGATTACCGCGATCTTCCAAATGTGGATTTGGATGGTTCTTTTTGTAATATTGTTTTATAGCGATGTAGTCTGTTGTGTTTAGTGTCTTGCATAAATCTTCGCATGATTTGGCTGGATGCTCGCCAATCACTTGATGGATATTCCTCTCGTTTACGGACTCCATGTTCATAGTAAATAAAAATATCACACTAACCTCCTAATGATCGACGGGATCACGCAGTACAACGGTCCCATCCATCTTCTTTTTCCACTTGGAATTTCTGCCCATTTGCATGGGTGATTTAGATTTCTTAATGCCTAAATGCTTTGCCTGTACGCGCTTCACTTTAGCAATTAAAGGCATATCTACTTTAGCTGTATGCACTCTGTGGCACTTGCGATGAGCTACCAGCCAATTGCTTTCATCGTCTTTGCCACCAGCTTCTAATGGGATCTCATGCGAGACATCCCAATCCTCACCGGGGACAACCTTCATGTTGCAGAAGTGGCAAACTCCACCATGACGCATAAAGATACTGACACGCATTTTGGAAGTAATACGAACACGGATCAATGGAGTACTCCATTATCATCGCTTAGAATAATAGATGCTGCCATTGCATGTTGTAAAACTAGTTCGTTCATATCTTTCATAAAATGCAACACATGTCCTTTCTTAATGTGAGAATGAGCCAAACAGAAGCCCATAATAAGACACAGTGCCTCTATTGTAATATCAAACGGGTATCCATCTAAACAAAGTCCTATACTATCTGCTAACTCTTTAATTTTTCTTTGTTCTTCTTCTGTATACTCGCATTCTTCTGGTTCAGTTTTCTTTTTCTTTGCCATGTCAATCTCCTATAATTTCATTTCTGCTCTTCTTGTTGCATTGAATGATTGCCATTCGTAATGTTTCATTCTGATATATTCCAATTGCACTTTTAAAAGGGAAGCACGTTCTCTGGTTTGCACCATAGATACTACATGCTCCTTCCATTCATCAGAAGCCTTGACTCTCATCTCAGCTTTACTGACTGGCATATCGCCAAGATCTAGCATCATCTTAGACAATACTGCGCTTTTAGTTTCTTCCAGCATATTAGCCGCAGAGTCAGCTTCTACCCACTGTTTGGCTATTATTCTGAATTGCTCTGAGAACTCTAAGTTTTCGCTCATCGTTTACCTATTAATATTTTAGCGTTTGTCATATCAATATATGCGTTTTCTCTAACTATTTTGCCTCCATTCATGGTGGCTTGTGTTCGTGACATTTTGTTTTCTATTTTAACATTCCAGCCAGTCTCTGGTTTCCAAATTGTTTCAAAGTATAAGGCATCTTCTTTTGCCAAATAGAAGAACCCTATAAATGGAACTTGAAGACTATCCGCAACTTTTGCTGCCTTGCGGATCTTCTCTGCTGTTACCAGCCATTGCTCTCTAAACTTATACTGGAACACGCTTATCGTTAGAATTGTTCGGCATTTAGTTTCCACAACGCCGACAATCTTATCATCTTTCACCAGAACAGCATCAACAATCGCTGGTCGATCTTTTGGCGTTTCGCAATACCTTATCTTAGGGTATTTCTCATGCCAAAGCTCAACAGCTTTGATTTCTTGTAATCTAGATCGTTGACCTTTCGGCGTGAGAATATCCACTAGAAAGGAATCTCATCATCAATGTTAGTCGGGCCTTTAGCCTCGACACGAGAGCGGGTTTGAGGCGATGCATCTTTCTGCTTAAAAGAGAACGAAAAAAACTTGCCTGTTTTGCCTTCTTTGATCCAAGCAGAGATCCAGTATTCTACGCCAGAGATAAGGGCTTTGCCATTATAGTCAGGGTGAGTGTCCAGCTCTTTGCGGTCATTCTTGAATAATGTACCCGTGTTGTCTCTAACTTCATATGCCATTATATTGTTCTCCAAGTTTATTCAGTTTGTGTATTTTATCGTTAAGCTCGTTGATGAACTTAACAACCTCTGCTTCCAGATCTGCAATCCTGCTATCGTCACGTTCGATGCGCTGGGTAAACAACGCAAGTTTCGGTGGGACGCGAGGGTCGAAGCTGATGAAATCACACCATTGCCTTCCAGTGCAAGCCATCTGCCACATCATTTGCGGAATGTATTTGTCTGGTATTTCTCCAGACATTACAGTTTCCAGATGAGTGCTCGTGTTTGGACACTTGATCTCAATCAACCCGTCATCATCCACGAGCCCATCTGGACTGCATCCGCTGTTCTCAATGCTGGGGTGGGGAACAAACCCGATTGTCTGAACGAGATTACCGTGAAGGCCCTCATACACCTCACGAGCAGTCTTTTCATGGGCTGTCCCCCACTCCATCGCTGGCGTTTTGTATTTCTCGACGGGTAGCCCAGTAATACGTTCCACCAACAATTCTGACATATAGGTTGCCCGCAATGATGAATATCCATTGCGAGTCCTAGCTGAAAGATCTGCGACACGGCTAGCTGTCACCTTGCCGCATCTGGCATCGAACCACTCTTTAGAGCCCTGTTCCATGTCAGCCTTCCTGCTTTTCTTCGTCAGCCAGAACACCAGCCCGTTTCATGTCTGCAATGACATTGGAGTCAATTGAAACACGAACATTCTGAGGTAGTATAGACCACCAAGAACGAAGCGGGATAGACCCTAATGCAGCTCTACTAAACCCTTCTGCGATAATATCATCAATGCTTTTATCAGCCACAGTAGCCAGTTTTTGAGCTGCATATTCTTCTGGATTGAACAGAAAATTGTATGCGCTTTTTGATTTTTCTCCAACTTTACCGATAGCAGCTCCAATAGGCACAGCAGCATCAAACTCTGTGTCAGGCTTTGGCTTGGCGGGTGCTTTAGACTTCTCGCCCTTTTTAGGTGCTGACTCTGCAACGAAGTGGTTCGTTGCAAACTTTGCCTTATCTGGCTCAACAGCGGCATTACCATCATCATCTTCAGTAGCGAGACACAGTAGTGACATAATGCCATAGCGCCTTGCATATGTGAGCGCAGAGCCGATGCCATGAGCATCTGCCTTCGCAATAGGAACCCATGTGGACGCCACCATGAATTGGCCGGAACTATGTAACAGCATTGTCTCCACAGATACGCCATTCTGTCCCACAGTCGGGAACTGTGTTAAGGCCAACTCATTTTCGGACAGCGGGTCTTTAATCGTGCTGCGTACTGATGATAGATCCGCGTACTTGGATTTAAAAAACGGATTCTGTGCATTCTTTGTAGCGTCTTGGATCGCACCTTGTGCCTTAGCTAATGCTCCAGCCAACTGGCCGATTTCTTCACTCATCTTCATCTCAAAGGTTCCTTTCAATATATGACAAAATGTCATCCTCACAAGCATCGAATATTTTCTGATACATTACATCCGATGGCCCCGCTGTATAAGTTGATGGCGGTTCTTCATCATAGTCAAGCCAATATGTCATTGGCCCCATTTCAAGTATTTCTGGGTATAAATTAGGTTCACCAACACTGCGATCACCGCGCAGCAGATCGTAACACACTTCGATGCTACCAGTTGCAAAGCGGCTAGACCCATCGACAGTAATTCGTAATTCGTCAAAACTGTATATCAAAGACTCCATTTTTATCTCCATATCAATCATTGCCACCCATATGGCAATAATCAAATAAGGTTGTCAAGTTATATTTGACAAGCGGATAAAATAATTATATACATTAAGCATGAAATACGAGAGAAGTCCGACACTTATTGCCATATTAAAAAATCGCGGCACAGCCAGTGCAATAGCGAAACAGCTCGGCGTGACCCGTGCTGCCATATCGGCTTGGCGAGAAATTCCGATCACAAGACTTAAAGAAATCAGTAAGATAACTGGCATTCCCCGCGAACAATTAAGGCCAGACATATTTGAAGAATTATATGGAGAATAAAATGGTTTATACCGCAGATGAAATACTTAAATTATTTAATGATGGACATGAAACATACGAGATTGCGGCAATTTTACATATTCCAGAAGCAGAAGCCTATAATGTTCTAGCAGTAGCCAGAGAGATTAAAAATGTCTTCAAAGATCACAGTAACTCTGCCGCTGCCTCCCTCAGTAAACAGGTTATGGCGCACGACCCGTTCGGGTGGGATGTACCGAAGTCCAAAGTACGCAGCGTGGCTAAAAGAGTCAGCGTGGATGATAGCAGCCCAGACAAAAGGTCAAAAGATAACAGGATACTATACGTTGATTTTAAAAGCAGTAGCGCCAGATAAACGTAAGCGGGATTTAGATAACCTACTAAAAGCTGCGAGTGATGTACTGACTCATTCGGGGGTTATTACAGACGATCATCTTTGTAGAGCATTAAGGGCCGAATGGGTTCTTGCTGACTTTGAATGTGAAATAACTATAGAGGCTGTAAATGTCTAAGATACCATTATCAGATCAGATATTAGCTGTGGAGCGAGCCGCCATTAATTTAAAAGGCCACATAGAGATCTTGCAGGGTCTGGTCGCACAAAAGAAGCGTGATCCTATCGTATTGATAACAAAGGAAAGTTGGCTACCAGACTTGGAGGCAGCTTTAGTTACCTTGAAATGGCTAGACAAAAATAAAGATAAATTGAGATAAGACATATTGACAGCAATTTAATTAAATGGTTTGTTAATATTGCCTTAACAAACAGGAGTACATAATGGGTAATTTATCTGATGCAGATTTGAAATTGATGCTCAATAGTTCGCGGGAAAAGCAGCTCCGCGATGCCATGAATGACTGCGGATTAGACATCTCTCAGCTCGCCTCATTGTGCGGTGTAGGCATTCGGACTGTCTATCGGTGGCTCAGTGGGACAACCCAACCACCCCAATCTACCTATACAATTTTGCACCTTTTGTCACCAATGCCGTGACTAATTGACATGACAAAATAGCAAGTCAGGCGTGTCAAAATGTCTGGCTTGTCGGGTGGCACGAGTCTTGCGGTAATAGGTAATAATATATTAGTTACCTATTGAGGCAATAGTAACTTCTAGTGCGTCCAGAGAATGCAATTATAAGTTAGATATACTATAGCAGGCTAGAGCCATGATCCTTAGAAACTATCAATTACAATCTATAGAACAACTGCGTCAAAGTGTCAGTGCTGGAAATAAACGCCCAGTGATCCAAAGTCCCACTGGAAGCGGCAAAACTGTCTTGGCCGCAGCTCTGGTCCAAATGGCAAGGCAGAGAAACAAAACGGTTATGTTCACCGTCCCAGCCCTGAGCCTGATCGATCAGACCGTTGAGCGGTTTGCTAGTCAGGGGATCGACTGCGGTGTGATCCAAGCAAACCACTACCTGACGGATTCATCGATGCCTGTGCAGGTTGCGTCCGTCCAGACATTGGCTCGCAGAAAAATCCCGATGATGGATTTGGTAATCGTGGACGAGTGCCACATCCAGTTCGAATTGTATTCTAATTGGTTCAAAGATCCGGCTTGGAGCAAGATCCCGATTGTCGGACTGACGGCCACTCCGTGGCAGAAGGGCATGGGCAAGTTGTGGGATGATCTGATTATCGGAACTACCACCCAAGAGTTGATCGACAAAGGTTACCTATCCGATTTTAAGGTTTTCGCTCCCGGAAACAAACCAAACTTGAGCAATGTCAGGCTAGTAGCTGGGGATTACGATAAAAAACAACTCGGAAAGGTCATGGACGATGATCTCTTGGTCGCAGACATCGTTTCGACTTGGCTCGAACGAGCGAAAGGACGCCCCACAATTTGTTTTGCGGTAAACCGCTTACATGCCAAGCACTTACAGAAACAATTTGAAGATGCTGGCGTTAAGGCTGGTTACATGGATGCGTACACAAAACCCGAAGATCGTCAGCATATTGTCAACCAATTTGCCTCAAAAGATATTGAAATCATTTGCAATGTTGGTGTTCTGACCACTGGGTTCGATGCTGATGTGCGGTGTGTAATCCTAGCTCGACCGACAAAATCCGAGATTTTATACACGCAGATGATTGGTCGTGGATTGCGTCAAGCTATTGGAAAGGATCATTGTTTGATTCTGGACCACAGTGATACAACTTTGCGGTTAGGGTTTGTGACCGACATCCATTACACGGTTCTGGATGATGGGACTAAGAACAAAACAACCAATAAATCCAAAGAGGTACTGCCTAAGCAGTGCCCCAAATGTGCGTATCTGCGACCGCCGAAGGTACGCATCTGCCCGTCATGCGGCCATATTGCCGACCCCAAATCCGACATCACCACCAGCGAAGGCGAGCTGGTAGAGTTGGATCGCAAGACCAAAGCGGTTATCAAACATTCGAAATCGATTGAAGAGCGGCAGGATTTCTACTCTGAGCTAATCCAACACGCTAACGTGCTGCAATACAAATCAGGTTGGGCCTATTACGCCTACAAGGATAAATTCGGGACTTTCCCGCCCAATTTCTTCCACACTGAACCGAAGTCTATGAGTTTAGAAACTTTTAACTGGATCAGGCATCGCAATATTGCCCGCGCTAAAGCTCGTGCCAAAATGTCAGGTGCAAAATGAGCACTGAGGCACAGGACATCGCACGAGGCAGATGGCGTGAGCTTCTGCCCCAGCTCGGCGTCGATCCGATATTCCTTCGCAACCGACACGGACCCTGCCCGATCTGCGGTGGCTCTGACCGATTCCGTTTTGATGATCGTGACGGGACTGGATCGTTTTACTGCAACCAATGCGGGGCAGGTGACGGCTACACGTTGGTTTGCAAAGTGACAGGTCAATCGTTTCGGGACGTTGCGAAACAAGTCAGGACCATGATGGGTCTTAAAACGATTGCAAGAGCGACCACGACCGACACCGACGATAAAGTAGCTATGAAGCGGGTTTGGGAGGCCGCACACGAGACTTCAGAGGGTGGTCCGCTACCCATATACCTGACTAGGCGCTTAGGCGTTGTATGGCGCTCTAATTCAATCCGTGAAGCATCTGAGCTATGGCATCCATTTGCTAAGTCGAAGTACCCAGCTATGGTTAGCAAGATTGCTAACATGGATGGCAAGGTAGCTAACCTGCATCTGACCTATCTGACCAATGACGGGTTCAAAGCACCCATCGAAAAGGCCAAATTGATTATGGCTGGTAAATTGCCAGATGGCTGTGCTGTGCGTCTTGGTCCTCCACAACCGACAATGGGCATTGCAGAGGGCATCGAATCAGCAATGTCAGCCAGTCTTTTGCACAATGACATGACCGTCTGGGCTGCGACCAACGGGACCATGCTGGCAAAATGGCAGCCACCATTGGGTGTGACCAATGTTGTTATTTTCGGTGACAACGACCAATCATTCACAGGCCATGCCAGAGCTTATGCCCTAGCCAATCGCCTAGCCATAAACGGTTTTGGCGTGACCGTGATGATCCCGCCAAAGCCTGACACAGATTGGAATGATGTTTTGTTAGGTCACTGACCCCAATTGTCTGGATGTTGCGGATCATAATAATCTCGCGGCTGGCAAGATTTCCAAAATACCCAAACTGCTGCTGCAAATGGGCTAACAATTATCACTGCCATAATTACATCGACCACTGTCATTCTGTCACCTAATGGAATGATGCTAGCAACCAATCAATGGCTGTTTGTTTACCATCGAAGTGCATGATCTCGCCCCGAATGCTCAAAGCGCGATAGCCGCCGTGTGGTGGCCTGACCCTAATCGGATTAACCCAGCCGACCGTTCGGTTATTCCACTCGACCATCCAGACGCCATCTTGACCAAGCTCGACCTTGACCGCACTTTCGGGACTAGGGCGGGACGCAGAGCTCTTTGGCTGCATTGCTGCACCGTGCATTTGTTTTAAGAAATCACATAATAATTCACTCATTGTCTTTCCCCTCAATATGTATCGACCACTTGACCATTGACCAATAACACAGCCCCTAGCCTATCGCCCTGACCAACCATAGCCAGAGCTAACGACATTGCATGTATTGTGTCATAAAGCAGACCACCACCAAAACCACGTTCTAAATGGTCGTCGCAGTGGCTTGCATCATAATTATAAATTGCATTCTCTGATTTCGCTTCATCATAAGTCTTATGTTTTTTTGTATCATAAATGTGGATTTTAATTGTGTTCGTCCCCATTTTAGCCCCCCAATGCTACGCAAGCCAGACCAATGGCTGCGACCAATGCGCCAAGCGCCATTATTTCTGATAAGATTCTGATAACTAACATTGCGACCCCCTCAGTGACCAATTGTGAAAACATAATCCCCATTGGGCAGACTGCCCGCCCCCGTAATTTTCACGTTCCAATTCATTTTATCAATCAGTTTTAACGCAGCGCATCTAGCATTTTCTCCAGATTGCAATGAATGGTCATACGGGAAGGTAGTTTGCAATCCACCCTCTGCAAATGCTTTCCAGCGCGATGGTTTATGGTTAGTGCATCCCAAATATCTGACTTGTATAGCCTTCTTCATATCAAACTCTCCTATTAATTTATGGGTTGAAATCTTGCATTGAATGCAGCTTCTTGACGCATCTCCTTTGCGTATTTGCGAACAAATTCAACCCAAGATCCGCCGTCATATTTTTGAGTAAAATAATCGGCAGCTTCTAAAGTCATGCCCAGATTTACTAATGTTTTATCAATCAGAGATTGATTCCTCATTGTTTGAGCTTGAGCATATGTCGTTTGATGACTTTCTACCCAGCCATTGCGAATTGTGCAAAACGTCTGCACCGACCATTGGCCGGAGCGTGGCAACAATGGGCTGACTTGAGTGCGGGCTGTTTTCATTGCTGTTTTTAAACTAGTCATATCTCAATCTCCATCATTTATTAATCTACCATCGAATAAAATCAGTATTTTGTAGGCTCCTCCTCGCAATATGGCTCGATAGTCTCGATTTGCCAGATATAGTTTTCTGTATCAATAATTGCAGCCTTTTCCTCCTCTCCTTCCATATCATAAACATAATTCTCAATATCATTATAATCTGTCAGGTCTGTTTCGATGACCATCGTGTGCCAGCATTCTTGTTTAATCATCACTGTATATATGGGCATATCAAACTCTCCTCAACGTGTTGTAATATGATATGAAGGATACGACCCATCGACCACGACCATCTCGCCGCGATAGCCAAATGCATCGACCAAGAACCGCCGAAAGGCGCGGCGCTGACCACGAGGAACGTGATATTCCCAAACTTTCCCGTCATGATGAACGTATGCATGGCCGCGATTAAAAAATAAGGGCCTTTGCCCGTGCTGATGTGGTGTATATGTGCAGATAAACATTTCAATCTCCATCATTTGTTGATCGACCGATCATCGACCATGACTAAATTTAATCGACCAATGTCATTTTGTCAATAGTATTTTTGTAAATAATTTAATGACCAAACCAAACGACCGCGTGAAATATGAATTCTAATAAAGATTAATAATGCGGGGGGCTGTGCCCCCGCATCAATTAAGCATGTTTGCTCAAAAATCTTTTAATCTGCCGTACTTCTTTTTGAGCCGTTATCTGCTCTTCTCGCGTGTATCGGCCCATCAACATATCATTATTAGTCGTTTCGCTTTCGTAATACATCCCAAGCTGATATTTTGCTTCATCGACCAATGATTTCAATTGAGTGTAATAATTATATGTGTGCTCGCTTGCTCGACCGTTAACAGCCCTGAGCATTTCTTCAATTTTATCTCTGTTTTGATCTGTCACAGATAGTTTCATCTCAATCCCCATCATAGAATTTAAGCATTTTAGTTAACCTGCGGAACTGAGTTTGACTTCGCTGACGCATAGTAAATCCGCATCCATACTATGAATAGCACCGTCGGTGAAATACAAGCGGACATTGCCCGGACGATCCTCCACCGCGATACATTTAGTGCCGTGGAGTTTATGTAGTGGCTGTTGAGTGCTGGGCTGATTGATCCATACACGGAAGATGCGTGGCTTAGAACCGACTTTAGTGCGAGCTGTTTTGATTGCTGTTTTTAAACTAGTCATATCTCAATCTCCAACATTTATTGATCGACCGACCAAAGCGACCGACCAACCCAATATGACCAATCAGCGTCATTTTGTCAATAAAGATTTTTGTAAATAATTTAGTGACCAAACCAAACGACCGACCGACCGACCAATTGTGTCACTGTAATAATTACAATTGTGCTAAATTATTTACTTGCATCTGCCAGTCAATTTGATAGTGTCATTTTGTCACCTAACCAATGGGGTCTAAAATGTCTTATAAACCCGAAGTCCAAACAGATAGCACGGGACAATGGTACGGTAATGCATTGCGCTTTGCGACCGAGCAAGAGGCCTATGATAGTGCCAGAGACTTAGCGGCGCGTTGGTTCGCCGTTTTGTCATACCGTGCGACCAAGAGCGATGAGCCCGTGAATTATACCTACCACGATCACAAGTTGGCACAAGTTGAAAAGGAAACGACCAATGACCATTGACCAAGCAATCTCGATTTTAGGTATTAATCGGGCTCGATATGAAGTCCAAAATATGGCAATTGCACTCACTTTTGGTTCATATCTTAACACAAAACAAGAGCAAGATAGGCTTGAGGCTTCCACTTTTGTGCTTAAGCATTGGAAAGATTATCAACAGGCTTGCCAGCAAGAGCGCGATTCGCTTTTGCGTTAATGGCCCAAAGGCTCAAATATCAATTGACATAATGACAATGCTTAGCTATTGTCATTATGTCACTTATTTTATGGGGTTTAATATGTCTTACAATGTTGCCTTTACACGCTTTTCGCGCAATGCAAAGACTGGTCCAATTCCAGTCTCTACAACGACCTATGAGACTTGCCCAATCGGTTGTCCATTGCGTGACAATGGCTGTTACGGAAGCGGCGGACCATTGGGAATGTTTTGGGCCAAAGTCACAAGCGGAAGCGCAAGCATTGGGTGGCAAGCATTCCTGAAATCAGTCTCAAAATTGCCTAAAGGCACGCTTTGGCGTCACAATCAAGCTGGTGACCTGCCAAGCCGAGACAAAATCAATATTGACAGCGAAACATTGTCTCAATTGGTTAAGGCTAACAAAGGCAAGAGAGGCTTCACATATACTCATTATGATATTTTAAACAATGAAACTAATAAACAAGCTATAAAAAAAGCCAATGAATTAGGCTTTAGGATTAACTTAAGCGCTAATAATCTTGAACATGCGGATAGGCTTTATGACACTGGCATTGCGCCCGTTGTCACAATCTTGCCAGAAAGCGCCAAGCCAAGCGACGATATTATAACGCCACAGGGGCGCAAAGTCGTGATTTGTCCTGCTACCTATCGGGACGATGTGACTTGCATGTCATGCGGCATATGCTCAAAAGAGCGCAAAGCAATCATTGGTTTCCCCGTGCACGGGGTTCAAAAGCGCAAAGCCAATGTGGTGGCCAATAGCTAGCAATAGGCAAAGAAATAGGGCCCGTATAGGGCCCTAGTCTTTTGATTTATTATATTTGGTTTATTTCACTGCAGTAATAATCCCGTCCTTTAGTGTGACTTGTCCGAACCATTCGCGCCCTAGATTAGTAATATGTGGCCGATTTGCGACTGTTATTGTGCCATTGTCTTTATATTCGGGTCCGAAAATGCTAGTCTCAATATAACGCAAAGGCTTGCCAATATTTGCTTTGCACTCTTTCTTTGAGGGGTATTTTGCAATAAGGGTCATTAGTTTAGTCCTTTTGTTTAGGTGACAATATGACAATATAATAAAGACAAAATATCGCCAAGTAAATAATTAAGAATGTTTGTAATGTCTTTTTTACACTTGTGGTTGATTGTTAATCTAGTCTTTACATTGTCAAGCAATTCATTACAATTAATTTAAACGGGTTTTAAAGGCTTTTGAGGGGCTTTTGCAATTGCGGGTGCAGTCATACCGGCATTGTCATTATGTCGCATGGGTGACGGTTTCGTGTTTTGTTCTCGTTTTAAGACTTGTTTGCAGGAAATTGCTGCGAAACAGCTTGGCCGCATAGGGGAGAGATTATGGTTAAGGATACAGAAGAAGCAAAGAGAGAGAGACAAAAGGCAAGAGAAGCAAAGAGAGAGGCCAATCGTTTAAAGTGGGCCGGATTAGAAAGGGACGTAAAGGGACAGATAAACGACAAGGCCGACAATGCTATTGTCGCATTGAGACAGAGAGCTTCGCCTGTCCCTTATAGTGACGCGATCGCAACGGAAATATGCGAGCGCATGGGACAGGGGCAATCATTGGAAAAGATATGTGAATTGCCGCATATGCCAGCGGTGTCTAGCGTTATGCGATGGTTGAATGATGCGTCAAAGGCCTCTTTCAGGGATGATTACACACGCGCACGGGAAAGGCTTTGCGATGCGCTACTCGATCAATGCGTATCAATTGCGGATGAAGCTCTAAGCCCCGACAAAATGACAGATGAAGTCTCTGCAAACGATAACATCCAACACGCAAGGCTCATGATCGAAACGCGCATCAAAGCCATTGGCAAAATGCTACCGAAGAAGTACGGCGATCTTTCCCGCATGGAATTGACAGGTGCAGACGGCGGCGCAATCCAGATGCGAAGTGTCACAGTGACAATTGACAGCGCAGTGTTGGACGCAAGCCAGCGCGATGTGTTGCGAAAAGCTTTGCTTGCAGCGCGTGATGGTCACAATGTCATAGAGCATGATCGCGACAAAACGTCAGACGAGAGTTAGGGCCCCTGACCATCGACCACCCGTACCCCCGCCTAATAGAAAGGCCCCGTCATGGTAATGGTTCCTCCATCTCCCCGACATAGCCCCCAAAAACCAACTACGGGTCCCTTTGACATTTTGACATGGGTCCCCTCCCCTATATAGCTATGGGTCCCCCTACCTATGGGTCCCCTATGTTGTTATGTATGTATAGGGTCCCCTATAACCTCTATGCAGCCAAGTTGCTTTGCAGCCGGGTCCCCCCGATTGTATGTAAGGAATATTCCTTACCTTTGTATAGATTGACTTGACATAACTTTGTGTTAGGGTCCCCTATGGATGACGTAATAGCAAAATTACTAGCTTATAACGTCCCTAATAGGGAGTTAGCTATATACCGTGATGATGACGGCATATGGATTGCCGAATATGTCAATGACGATATGACGCAGAATATGTGGGAGTCGCATGGTATATATTACAGCACCGGCAAATCTCTGGACGCAGTGTTAGTGCAATTGTTGTGTAATTTGGAACAGGTCTTTAAAAATGACACTTATCAATATTGATGGGTCCCTTGTTAATATCGAAGATCAATTGCGGGATCTGGATAAGGCCGATTGCGAAGATAGCCTGTATACGTTCCTGCAAAAGTCATGGAAGTATATTGATGCCTCCCCATTTTCGGATGGTTGGCCAATGCAAGCTATCGCAGAACACCTTGAGGCGGTTGTAGATGGTCAGATCAAACGGTTGATAATCAACATACCTCCCCGTATGGGAAAGTCATCCATAACCTCCGTAGCCTTTCCTGCATGGGTATGGACCCAAAGAAATCAAAGCTCCACTTCGGGTCCCGGTGTACAATTGCTACACGCCTCATATGCCCACTCTTTGGCACTCAGGGACTCCGTTAAATGCCGCAGACTGATCGAGTCAGCATGGTATCAGTCCCTATGGGGCGATAGGTTCCAGCTTGTCTCTGACCAGAATACTAAGGGACGTTTTGCCAATGACCAGAATGGGGAAAGATTGATTACTGCCGTTGAAGCTCGTGTAACGGGTGAAGGTGGTAATATTATTGTGATCGATGATCCCAATGCAGCCAACGAAGCCTATTCTGAGGCATCCATCTTTACCACAACCGAATGGTGGGATGGCACAATGTCGACCCGTCTTAATGACATGAAGACAGGCGCATTTATTGTTATTCAGCAAAGATTGTCGGAATTAGATTTAACTGGACACATTTTGTCAAAAGATGTTGGTGAATGGACGCATCTGTGTTTGCCGATGCGCTATGAATGGAACAGACATTCTGTCACGCAGATTGGCTGGAATGACCCTCGCGGTCTAGATGAGCAGGGAGAACCGTTGGTCTTTGTCGATGAGGACGGAACACGGCATCCAAGAGATCCTGACGCTGCTGCTGAATTGACATTGCGTGAAGGAACATTTCTTTGGCCAGATCGTTTTGCTGACAAAGAAGTCACCCTATTGGAAAAACAACTGGGTCCGCGATCAGCAGGCCAGCTCCAGCAGCGCCCCAGCCCTAAAGGCGGCGGTATTATTAAGGATGAATGGTGGCAGCTTTGGAGTTCACCCGTATACCCGGATATGTCTTATGTTATTGCGTCACTTGATACTGCATACACAACCAAGCAGGAAAATGATTTCAGTGCCATGACAGTCTGGGGTGTCTTTACTCGTGATACAGCTAACAGCCAAAACCCGTTTGACAATATTACAGGTTACAGTAGCCGCAATGGGATGACAAAAGATGGCAAGATGCAAAACATTGATGCTCAATCAGCACTCTTCGATGAAGCCGTTAGGGTACGTTATGCGAAAGATTTTTCGGATCAGGACTTTCCGAAAGTCATGCTCATGGACGCATGGCAAGCCAAACTCGAAATCCACGAGTTGGTTGCAAAGGTTGCCGCGACTTGCCGCAAAATGAAAGTAGACGTACTCCTCATTGAAAATAAAGCCGCCGGTCATTCTGTCGCTCAAGAAATACGCCGGATTTATGGTAGCGAGAATTTTGGAGTAATGCTAAAAGATCCAAAAGGCATGGACAAAATGGCACGGCTCTATTCAATCCAGCATTTGTTTGCCGAAAAGATGGTGTACGCCCCATCAAAGGTATGGGCTCAAATGGTCATAGACCAGACCAGCCAGTTTCCAAAAGGCAGACACGATGACTTGGTAGATACCGTCTCAATGGGTATAAAACACTTGCGAGACATTGGTGTGCTTACTAGAAGTATCGAATGGGCCGCAGAAGTTGAATCCAGTATGCGGTTCGAAGGAAACAATAATCTTCAACCCCTATATCCGATTTAGGTTGTGACATTATGACTCAAGTTCGTTGCCGTGCTATTGTAGATGTTGTCCGAGAAGCTGTTCCGCCATTTGTTGGTTTGACAGAATATCGTGTTGAGGCATGGGGTTATGAGCCCTATGATTTTGTGCGCGTCTATACTATTGATGCGAAAAGTGATACTGTTGCAGCTCAAGAGGGAATCCGGCGCTTCGTTGAGGAAATGGAATCTCTATCAGATACAAAGGCTTAACTATGCCCATAGTGCCCGGATTATCACCTAACATCCGCGAATTGGCTGAACCTGAGCCAGATTTGCAAGATGATGCCGATATTGTCATTGAGTCATCTGATGAAGACTCTGACCAATTTAATACCGACAATGATGGTAACATTTTAACAATCGAGCATCCCGATGGCGCTATCACAATTTCTCTTGACGGCAGCCCTATCTCTCGCGCTGCTGATCGGGGACCTACCGGGTGGTTCGATAATCTTGCAGATGATATTGCTGACGGCAATCTTGAAAACATTGCTAGCGAGTTACTGCGCGGAATAGAAGATGATTTAACCAGCCGCAGAGATTGGATTGAGGATCGCGCCAATGGCATCAAGCTGTTGGGTCTTAAGCTAGAGATTCCCGGACTAGGTGGATCTGCTGATGGTGCGCCCGTTGAAGGCATGAGCCGTGTGCGTCATCCACTTCTTTTGGAAGCAGTGCTGCGGTTTCAAGCCAATGCCAGATCAGAACTGTTGCCCACCGATGGGCCAGTCAAGATCCGCAATGACAATAATAATGCCGACTTGCAGGAAGATCAAAGAGCCAATGCTCTTGAGCGGGATCTGAATCACTTCCTGACGGCTGTAGCTACTGAATACTATCCAGACACAGATCGTATGCTTTTGTCTTTGGGGTTTGGTGGCACAGCATTCAAGAAGGTTTACTATTGCCCGCTGCGTAATCGCCCGGTCAGCGAAACTGTGGACGCAAATGATCTTATAGTGAATAATGCCGCAACTGATCTGCGAAATGCTCGCCGTGTCACACACCGCACAAATCTCAAACCCTCAACAGTCAAGCGGTTACAGATCTTAGGCGTGTACCGCGATATTGATTTGCCGCCTCCTTCCGAAATGTCACTTGATAGTGTTCAGCGGGAAGAAAAATCCCAGCAAGGCATTGAAGTTGGCTCTTTGCGTCCAGAAGATCGCGACCGTGAGATCTATGAATGTTATTGCGAGCTGGATATTCCCGGCTTTGAACATAAGCTCAAAGGCAAAGTAACCGGCCTTGAGTTGCCATATACCGTTACTATTGATGTTACATCCAAGAAGGTTCTATCCATTGTTAGAAATTATGACGAAGATGACGCAGAACTGCCGGAAGCCAGAACAAACTTTGTTAAGTACACTTTTGTCCCCGGTTTTGGTTTCTATGATATTGGTCTGCTACATATCTTGGGCAATACTACTAATGCCATTACGGCTGCTTGGCGCGAGCTTCTTGATGCTGGGATGTATTCTAACTTCCCCGGCTTCCTCATGGCAGATACGGGTGCTCGACAAAATACAAACATCTTCCGTGTCCCACCCGGTGGAGCCGCGCTAGTTAAAACTAACGGGATGCCAATCAGCCAAGCCATTATGCCATTGCCATACAAAGAACCGTCAGGCGCTTTGATGAATCTGGTAAACAATATGGCTGAAACAGGTATGCGTATTGGCGGTACATCCGAGACGCAAGTTGGAGAAGGTAAGGCTGACGCACCTGTTGGGACTACGCTTGCCATGATCGAGCAAGCCACTAAGGTCTTGAACTCAGTTCATAAGCGCCTTCATGCAGCACAAGCTGAAGAGTTCCAGTTACTTGCACGTTGCTTTAGAGAACATCCCGAAAGTTTCTGGCAACGTAACCGCCGCCCTGCTTATCAATGGGATGAAGAAACATTTTTACAGGCGTTGGATGACTGCAATATTGTTCCACAAGCAGATCCTAACACATCCAATCATGCTCAACGCATGATGAAGATTACTGCGTTGAAGCAACTGCAATCGCAAAACCCGTCCATGTATGACCCCATTGCAATTGATGTTGCAGCACTTCAAGCTCTTGGTTGGAGCAACCCCCAACAATTTATGGCTCCCCCCAGCTCACAAGGCAAACCCCCGCCAGAACTTATCCAAGCGCAAGCCAAAATGGCAAACGAAAAGCAAAACTCGGATGCTCGTATGTTGGACAGCCAGACACGCGCCAAAGAAACTCAAGCCCAGATCGAACTGGAACAACAAAGGTTGCAGCTTGAGTCTGGTGGTGGTGAGGATGGCGGCTTAGACAAAGCCAAGATGATAGACTTCCAGCTCAGGGCGGATGACATTCGCCAGCGCCAAGAGGACGCAATGCTGGACGCAGTTAACCGTAAGAGGGACCGGGAAAGCCGTGAACGCCTAGCAGCGATCAAACTGGCAGAAGAAGTGTCTCGTAACCCGCAAGCATTGGGTTATGTTGACAAAGTTATTGATCCTGCAATGTTACAGCGGTTAGAGGGTAATGAGCCTACGCTGGACGGCAAGAAAACTGGAGAACTCTGATGGCTGAATTTGACCCTAAAAGTCTTTGGAACATTTTAGATCGTGGTACAACTGGCGAGTTTCGCGCAGGTGCTATTGGTCAACTTATTCGCTCCAGAGACCCACTAGCGCCATCAAATGCTTGGGGCATTGTTAATGGCCGTTATGTTAACCAGCAAGGAACCGGGCTTTCAGTTCGCGGTCCCGGTGGCAGAATGGTTCCGGCGATGGCTCCGGCAGAAATCGAGAAAGCTGCCAATTCATTAGGGTCAAAGCTGCAAAAAATTAGGGATCAAGATCGGTTAAATACCCCTAGCACCGAATTGGTTACAACTCCTAAAGCTGAAGATTATAAGCCTAATTTTCAGCTTCTTCCAGAAACCAAATTGCCTGCTATTGTGGAGCAGTTCAACCGCCCACAAGGCCGTCCCCCAATTCCGCCTCGTGCCAAATCCGGTGCAACGGGTTCAGATTGGGTTGCCCCTGTTGTTGGTTTGGGAGCTTTAGGTGCTGCCAGTACATTGTTTGGAAGCAAGCCGTATCCATCAGTAGAATCTGCACCAAACCCACCAGCTCCTAGTGCTGCTCCATCCGGCGACAGTTGGGAACAAGACCCCGAAACAGGTCAACTTCGCCGCAGCCAAGATTTTACTGGATTGACTGGCCCCGCTGGGACACCCGCGCAGCTCCGTGAGCCGGTAGAAGTTGCTAAAACAGTTAGACCTGCACCTGCAAATGTCCCTTTGCCTCCGCAACGTCCCAAAGAAATATACTGGGGTGATCCTGATCGTGCATCAGATTTCTTTCGTGCCAGCAAACAAATGCAAGAGTACGAAAAGAATGATACGCCTTTCATTGGCCGTTCTGGATTGGCAAGTGATCCAGACAATATGAAACGCGGCGGGACTGCAAAGGGCGGGATGAACCGCGATGCAGTTGTGCATAAAGCTCTTGAGATCATCCATCACATGCTAATGCGCGGTCACTAACATGCAAAAGTCCAAAAAAGAACGCTATTTGGTTGAAGACCCAATCGGCTTCTTTGAGGATCGTTGGGAGAATGCCAAGCGCGTTGCCCGCAATGTTGCCGATTCAAATGTTGTGCAAGCCATGCGTGTCGATCCTTTAGCTACAATGAAAGTTTTAGGAGAAGAAGCATGGGACACAGCTAAAGAAGCTCCCGGCAACTTATATCGTTATGCCCAAGAAAAACCCCATGAGCTTTGGGGTAATGCTGCTGAAATGGGCGCTACAGCCGTTATGCCCGGTCCTATGTTAGCTCGGTATGTTGTTATGCAACCAACGGATGCAAACGCAGGCGAGGATGATTTAACGGCTGAGATACAAAGAAGAATGCAGGAGCAAGGCAAAAGTTCTCTTGCAGAAGTCGAACCCGGTTCGTTGGCCGCAGAAGGCGAATATGTTAAAGCACACGGTGGCGTAGTTGAACACGCTTTGCGGATGCTTCGCCATCACTACGCAACCGATGGCACTGTTACACCGTTAACGGAAGAAGAAAAAAAGAAACAACAAGCTCTTGAAATTGCTAAGAAATTAAATGCGGAAGATTCAGGCGACCCAACAATAGCAGGTTCGCAACCAGCTACTATCGCAGATATGGCAGCAGCTATTAACGCTGGAGCAGCTCGCGGTGATAACTCTATGTTTGGTAACAAAGACAATGCAGATCGTTCTGGCGTAATTAGCGGCATCATGGATGCGGCTAAGGGAGCTGGCAATTCAATTGTTGACGCGGCTAAGGGCGTAGGCAACACTGTTGTAGATACAGCAAAAAGCGGATTTAACGCTGTAACAAATGCTTTTACCCCAGCGCCGCAATATGTTGACATGCCATTGCCTCCTTCAAGGCCGTCTGAAGAAGAATTTCAGGCGTACAACAGCCCTACTGTGACGACAGCAACAGCCCCAGCCGCCCCAGTTACTCCGTCTGCGCCAGCGCCACAATACGTTGATATGCCGTTGCCTCCTTCAAGGCCAACCGAAGAAGAGTTTAAGGCTTACAATAGCCCTATTGTAACGACAGCAGCAGCTCCGGTTACTTTGTCTGCGCCAGCCGCTCCGGCTGCACCAGCGCCTCAAGCGACTCGTGGCATTACAGTTGCTGAAGAAGTGCCGCCAGCTCAAATACCTGCACCTATTGCAACCTCTGCTACAACCCCTGCACAAGCTCAAACTGCAACAAGCATGATGTTTGGGCCGTCTGCTGGAGTAAATCAATCATTCCAAAATGCAGCACCGACATTATCAATGTCGGGCTTTCAGCCGTACTCTGATGTAATGGCTCCGTATTCTAATACGCTAGGCGCTCAAGGTGCTGCGCCAAATGTTGGTTCAATGCCCGGATCTGCTACTGGATTTCCCGGAGGAGCGCCGCAGCAGGGTCAAATTTCTGGCCTAAATCAAATGCCAATGTCTGTGGACGTTGTGCCGGATTACACATTTGGGTCTGATAAATATGGTCCTTCATTGAACCAGACACAGGCTGAAATGCTTGGTTTTGATCGTGTCAGTGATGCCGACAAAAATGCTGCTTGGCAGGCAGAAAGTGACCGCATGGGCAGTCGCGGTTTTGAATCTAATCCCATCACTGGATTAACTGATATTAGCAATTACAACTCCCCATCTTTTACTAGTGACCCCGCTCTTGTCGGCACTAGCCCAGAGTCGGTTAGTTATGGCGGTCTGACACCCGCCGGTGCTTCTGCTGCAATCAATGCTGATGTTCTGGCAGGTGGTACATCTTTGTTTGGCGAAGATGACAAAGCCGATTACGGGCCACCCGGCGGTGTTGAGGTTGAAGGTAATGCCCCTGAAGGTACAGGCCAAGAAGGCAGCGGCCTTGAAGGCGATGGTGGCGGTGGAGCGCCAGAAGGCGGTGGGGGCTCGCCCGATGAAAAACGCGGCGGTAGAATTAATGTAAGAAGAAATGATACTTTCGTAAATCATGCACTTAGGGTATCTTCTAAATTCGGATCTGACGCTGCTGATAGGTCCGTGAAAAAGGCAAAAGCGGCACGGTGGACGCACCGGTAATCCTAGCTAGGAGAGTAGTATGTCGGAAATGGCAAAGCAGGCTCGTGAAGCCAGTAAAGCAAAAGCTCAGAGGATGGTATCGCCCAATAAAGGCAGCATTGATGCCAGTGGTTGGACAGAGCCAGTAATGAACACAGAGGCAAAAACGGGTTTGCGCCCAGTTTCTCCTCGTGCGTTTAAACGCGGCGGTAAAGTTGCTGGTGATGTTGTTAAAGCTAATATGGGAAAAGCACCCCGCAAGCCTAGCAATGAAGCCAAGCAATGGGTCGATGCTAAGATTAACCGCAATGTCAAAGAAGCCAATGCTGAATTGGGTGAACCCCATATTGGCGGTCTTAAGCATGGTGGTCGCACTCATAAAGCTGATGGTGGCGCTGGTGATGGCAAAAATACAGCTTCTCAAGACAACCAGACAACAGATGCAGAATACAGGAAGCGCCTTGAAGCAGCTCAATCTGGACGCAAATCCGGTGGACGCACAGGCAAGGCTGGTGGTGGTCTTACAGATCCCCGCGCCACTGCTGCTGCAATGATGGGAGCAGCTAACTCTCGTGGGAATGTTCCATCTTCCATGATGCAGTTTGGAGGGCTCAAAAAAGGCTTGCTTTCTCCCATGCGTAAATCTGGCGGAAAAGCCGAAAAGCATGAGGATGTGGCAGAAGATAAGGCCCTCATCAAGAAGATGGTTAAGTCAGCAGCCCGTACCGGAAAAGCTGAAGGCGGCGGTAACTATACTGGCGGGACACGCCCCACTGGTGGCCGTATTGCTCGTAAGTCTGGCGGTAAAGCTAAGACCAACGTGAACATCTTGATTCATGCTGGTGGCAAACCCGGCAT